>OGKG01000010.1_pt1 | contig 186720 bp, 157 predicted proteins | sample 1572201 | NCBI WGS metagenome assembly OGKG01 (sample SAMEA2582146, study PRJEB24529) | metagenome | biome: Human gut stool | place: China | collected 2011 | reverse complement strand
GCTGTTGTAGTGGTGGTAGGGAATCCTCTTCGTTCACGAAGAGGAGGATGTCAATTGGTTTAGTCCTTGCAAGCTGCGCATGGGCAGCTGACACTACAGCAACAACAGCTGATCGGCACCAGAAAATGGGCGTCCAGTGCGCGGCCTGCCACAAAGACGGAAACACTGCTCTGCCGGTGAGAAAAGCACAGTGTCAGGCTTGCCACGACAGTTACGAATCATTGGCTCAACGTACGGAAAAGGTAAAGCCCAATCAGCACTACAACCACTTCGGAGATCGAGATTGCTCAACCTGTCACAAGGGTCATCAAAAGTCCGTGACTACTTGTGATACTTGCCATAAGTTCGATTTGAAAACGCCGTAAGGCCAGACTCCCTCGCTAATGCCTCCTCCGGTAGAGTAACTAGGCTCGAAACAGTAGACGCCTTGCGGAGAGGTAAAAATCCATATGACGAAGCATTCTTTCCATCACTTCAAGGAGGCTGCTTCGTTTATTTTATTAAGCCAAGGATCCTTTTCAGTCTCTGCCTCACATCACAAAAGAAACAATAGTTAATAGGAGAGGCTGGTTGTCCAGGTCCCATTCAAAGCTCTGTCACAAGCGAAGCGGTTTCTAACTCAAGAAACAGCCGACGATTGACTCGAGATATGAGCTAGTTTTGAGAAAACTCCGGTAGAGCCAGGCTTGGTCTTGGAGCTTGAGGCAGCCTCTCCATTCATCCCTGAGTCTATGTTGGAGTTTTCCCATTAATAATCAAAGTGTTGACGAATGTCATAAATCCTTCACAAGAACTTCAAGAATTGTTCATTAAACCGTCAATGATTTGTCACAACGGTTATTTATCGTTCTCTCCAACTCGCACTCAAGCGAAGTCCTTTAAATTAACTGTTGTATTTATATGAAAATCTCAAAATCTCTATCTTTCGTTTCTGTGCTGCTCTGTCTGGCCTCCGGCAATCTGAGCGCTACGGAAATTTATCCGGTTAGTCAGGCCAAATTCATGACCAATGCTAAATTCGATTTCAAAGTTGAATTTGACAAAATCTATCAGCCAAATGAAGTTAGCATCGAAATCAATGGGAAAAAGTTTGAAGAGACACTTCCCGGAAAAAGCGTATGGATTCCAAAGGAAGAAGAAGCAAATGCAAGCGCATTGATTTTACGAGGTACGGAAATCAAAAAGCCGGGCAAATATAACGTTGTGGTAAAAACACCGGACGGAGAGAAGAGCGTCTCGTGGGAGCTTTATTCCACGGCCGAGAAGCCGGTAGCCAAGAATGTCATTATCCTTCTGGCTGATGGATTGTCGGTTGGTCACAGGACCGCTGCCAGAATACTGTCAAAAGGCGTAGAAAACGGTATGTACAAGGCACCGCTCGCCATGGATGACATGCCGCATATGGCGCTCCTCGGAACTAGTTCGGTGGATACCATCGCTGCCGACAGTGCCAACACTGCTTCGGCCTATATGACCGGTCATAAATCCAGCGTGAATGCGTTAGGCGTCTATGCCGACAGAACTTCTGCAAGTCAGGACGATCCCAAGCAGGAGACAATTGCCGAACTGATCCGCCGCAAGACTCAAAAGGCAATCGGCGTTGTCACGGATGCGGAGCTCGAAGATGCAACACCGGCCTCTGTCGTCTCTCACACCAGAAAAAGATCTGATAAGGCCGATATTGTCGGAATGTTTTACCAGGTAAAACCTGAAGTTATGCTTGGCGGTGGATCCGCTTACTTCCTGCCTAAGTCCACTCTCGGCTCAAAACGTAAAGACGAAACTAATTACATCAAACTCTTTCAGGACAACGGTTATCAGCTTGTCACCAACAAAACGGAGTTAGCACGAGAAACCGGAGAGAAAGTTCCAGATAAGCTTCTGGGCTTGTTCCATACAGGAAACATGGATGGTTGGATTGATCGACACCAGTGGAAAGGAAATACCGTCAAAAAATTCCCCGATCAACCGGATTTGACCGATGCTTTTACTGCGGCAGTACGTGTTTTGGAAAAGAATCCTAATGGGTTTTTCTTGCTTCTCGAGGCCGGCTTAGTTGATAAATATTCGCATCCTTTGGACTGGACCCGTTCTGTCGGTGACACGATTGCTTTTGATAAGGTAGTCGAACTCGCCAAGGCTTACTGTGAAAAGCACCCGGATACGCTTCTGATCGTCACAGGCGACCACACTCACTCAATTTCAGTAGCGGGAACCGTTGACGATAACAAACCGGGAACCGATATGCGCGAAAAAGTCGGCGTCTACGCAAAAGCAGGTTATCCGAACTACGAAGATAAGGATAAGGATGGTTTCCCGGACGACTTTTCTCCAAGTAAGCGCTTGGCCGTGTTTTTTGGAGCACATCCGGACTACTACGAAACTTATCGATCCTTCCCGGAAAAGACCTTTACACCTGCTGTAAAGGATGAGAAAGGACACTATGTCGCAAACGCTCAGTACAAAGACCAACCTGGAGTTCACTTTGTCGAAGGCAACCTCCCGCGCAGCGAAAGTCAAGGAGTTCATACCGTGGATGACTTAGTCGTCACAGCTCAGGGACCGAACGCAGAGAAAATCAAAGGCTTTATGAATTCCACGGAAATTTTCCGCGTCATGGCCGATGCATTGGCTCTGGGTCATTAAAAACCTATAGGGAAGCGGCCGGGTTCAGTCTCCGGCTGCTCCTTAACAACTATTGAGCTTTCCATGAAACGAAGAGGATTTTTAGCATTGGGGTGTCTTCCTATTTGCGGATTCGCGGCAGAAAACAGATTTTGGTTTGATGAAATGTATGCCTCTAGCTCGGTCTTGGGTCTTACTTTTTCTAAAAAACTTACCGAACTGAAGGACAAGATTGTTTCCGTTCAAGGGTTTATGGCTCCTCCTTTGAAGGCGGATGCAGACTTTCTTGTATTGACGAAAGAGCCGGTGAGTCTCTGTCCGTTCTGTAATTCCGATGAGGATTGGCCTGACAGCATCATTGTTGTTCAATTGTCGAAACGTCAGGAATTTGTGCAAAACAATCGGCTCATTGAAGTGACCGGGACTTTAGAGCTTGGCTCAAAGAAAGATGCAAAGACCGGATTTGTCAGTCTTGTACGAATTACGGATGCCACTTTTCGAAAAGTATGAACGCAAATTTTGATTTAACGATAGAAAAGGCGAAAAGAACTGTTCCGGACGGAGTTAGTAATAGGACAGTTTTTTATTGCAACAAGCTTATCGTCAAGCAAGGAGCAAGACTCGGAATAAAAGGAGAGTCGGGTGCCGGGAAGACCACCTTTCTCAAACTGATTTCCGGCGTAATCACTCCGCAATCGGGAAAGATTCTCTGGGGAAAAGAGGATCTGGGTCTGCTTAAGGATGAGGCCCGCGATATGTGGAGAGGAGAGAATTTGGGCCTGATTTTCCAAGATTTTCGATTGTTCCCGGGACTAACGGCTTTGGAAAATGTGTTGCTTCCTTTTTCTTTTCGACAGAGCATTGACCGGGAACTTAAGGAGAAAGCTGCTCAACTTCTTGGTCGTTTTAACCTGCGTGCTCAAACGTGTTCGGAACTTCTATCGAGAGGAGAAATGCAGAGGGTCGCAATTGTCAGAACTCTGCTTCAAAAACCTAAAGTCATTTTGGCTGATGAGCCCACCGCCAGTTTGGATGCAGAAAATGCTCAATTGGTTATGAGCACTTTGATGGGAGTAGTCGAAGAGCTTGGCGCCACGTTAATTATGGTCAGTCACGACAGTCGTGTTATTCAACAATTTTCTCACGTAGCCGATCTTAATAAAGGTGTGCTGGAGGACGGAATCTTCAAATGAGAACAAGCTTGATTGTAAAGGCTGAGTTATTTCGCTCCAAAGGACTGTTGATCACCGTAGGCTTAATTCTTGCACTGGCTTTTTCTTTGTCTGCTGCAACAATGATGACGGAGCGGATGATTAAAGAATCTACTGTGCGAGCTGCAGAATCCTTTGATTTAATTATCGGAGCAAAAAACAGTCCGACAGCTTTGCTGTTTGGGACGGTTTACCTGCGGGACGAATCATTGCCGATGGTTCCGGCTGAAATTATTACCGAGTTAAAGAAAAGTCCCGGCATCGAATGGTTCGCTCCTATGACAGTAGGTGATAGAGCAGGAGAGGCGCCTATTGTCGGAACCACTGAATCTCTTGCAACTTTTGGCGGAACGGTACCTCTTCACTCCGGTCGTATGTTTGCTCATAGCCATGAAGCGGTGGTAGGCGCTGCAAGCGGTTATAGAGTTGGAGATCGTTTCTTTTCTACTCACGGGCGGTCGCAAGGCAGCCGTCACGAGCATCGAGAAGCCGGCGAGATAAGCGTGGTCGGTGTACTCGACTCAACAGGGACCCCATGGGATAAAGCGGTATTAGTTCCAATTGAATATTCTTATGAGGCTCACGGTATTCCTCTTTCCGGCGGCCGTCTCCCGGAGCTCAGCGATGAGGCTCTTAAAAAGCTGCCGGGATTCTCAGCGGTTATAGTTAAACCAAAGAGTGTGTCGGACGCTTATAAGCTGCACGGGAAATTTAACAAGACAACCTTTCAAGATAATAGGAAGAATTTTGTTTCGACAACCGGAATTTTTACCGGTGAGGTGCTTGTTTCTCTGTTTGCGGTATTAAACAGTGCCGGAAAAGCGTTAACTCTGGTGAATTTGCTGACATTAGTATTGGGCTTAATCGTTGTTTTAGCTTCAGGCTGGATTATTTCCGCTCTCCGAGCTGATTCGTTTACGCAATTACGCCTGCTTGGTGCTCCTCCCTCCTACATTCGGAAGGTTATTTTTAGTCTTGTCTTAATCACAGTAGCTGTTTCTTTGGCTTTTGGGTGTGTCCTTGCATTTGCAGAGGCGGAAATCTGCGCCTATTACCTTAGCCGAGAGACGGGCATTGTGATGCATCCGACCTTGAGTTTTGAGCTGCTCCAGCTTGTTTTCGGAACATTTTTCTTGGCATGTTTGTGTGCTTATCTTCAGAGCAAGCTCATTGCTCGCAAGCCTCTTTCGTAGTTGTCATAAAAAATTCATAGAACTTGCATTCAGCGTTCATAACTCAATCTTAGGCTTTCATTGTCAATCAATTATTTTTTACTTAAGGAGAATTAAATGACGTTATCCAGAAGAAAATTATTAAAGAGCGGTGCGGCAGCTTCCGTGCTCAGCGTTCTCGGAAGTATGAATCCAATCGCCGAGGCTGCGGCAGGTGAAATTCGTGCTCATTCTCTCAGCGACATTCTTTCCATGAGTCCTGCGAATGCAGCTCAAGAAAGCAAAGCAGTACAGGCTGCGATGAATGTCATCAATAATGCCGCCGCCTCTATTCAAGACGCAAAGCTTAGAGCAATCGTTCTTGAGATTATTAGAAATCCGGCCCCAACTATTGCGGGCGCCGATAAAGAATCTGTGACAAAAGCCTTGAAGGCTAAAGGCTATATTCCTGAGAGCAGAGAGAGCGCATATCCGGTATGCGAAAGCACCACTAATGCTCCTCAGGCGTTTTGGAGTGCTCCTGGTTCAGGCTATGCAAGTCATCACGCTTATCCGGGCGGATTGGCAACACACGTGGCATTGAACACTTTAAGCATTCAGGATTTACTTAAAAACTACAACGGAGTTTTTAACTGCGCATTAGACGCTGACACAGCCGTTGCTGCTGAATTGCTGCACGATCTTCACAAACCATGGGTTTTCCAGTGGAATAAGGACAATTCGAGTCGAAAAGAAGAACCTTGTGCCGGTACCGGAGAGCACCATGTTCTTAGTATTGCCGAATCCATGAAGCGAGGTCTGCCTGCAAAACTAGTTGTTGCTCAGGCTTGCGCTCATGATCATCCCGGCAATCCGAAGAGTGAAGCTTCTGTGGTTAAATGGCTTGACGCCGCTTCTATTTTTGCCGGTGTTGATCCGGTTAAAGCCGGTTATCTTGCTGCTGACAAGAAGACTCTTCCTTTGCCTCGCGGCATGGAAGGTTTTGCGGTTCATTTGGCTGACCATGACTTTGTGTTATCGGCACCGGCTTGCAAGTGGAGTGTAGAAGCTCTGCGTCAATTAGCTGCACAGCAGTACGGGATTCAAAACGAAAAAGATTTCAACGCATTTAGAAACTACGTGCTCGCTCAACTAACAGCTATGCGCTTGTATGCCATTCTCAGCTCTCAAGGCAAGGAGGCATTCGCAGCAGAAGTGGCAAGAGCCGTACGAAATTAAACAGAAAAGCGGCCTCGGATGGCATACAGATAGGTGAGATCCGGGTGGTTTATTTACTGGTACCTGCGTAGAAGAAACTGCAGGTATTTTTTTTGCCTGTTGAAGACGAAACAAAATGTCACGGAAGCGTCATATCGATTCGCTATCGTGGCGTCGAGTCAAAACTTTCAATACCAAGTATGCCAATAAAAGTGCTAATCGTCGAAGATGAACGTGCTATTCAAGAACTTATCGCCTACACCTGCAGAACCTCCGGCTTTGAAGTCGAACGTACGACAACCGTAGGAGAGGCGCAAAGAAAAATCGAAAATCATGTTCCGGATATTATTTTGCTCGACTGGATGCTTCCGGATTGCTCCGGGCTTGAGTGGCTTAATGAGTTGAGACATCGTGAAGAGACGAAAACAATTCCGGTTATTATGCTGACCGCCAGAGGACAGGAAGACGATAAAGTCTTAGGCCTTGAAGTAGGAGCCGATGACTATATGGTCAAACCGTTTTCTCCAAGGGAGCTTATCGCTCGTATTCGAGTGGCAATAAGGCATCGAGCTGGAGGTACAGAGGCCGAAGAAAAGATTGTCTGCGGCCCTTTGTCTATCGATCCGACAAAATTTGAAATTAAGGTTGCCGATCAGACTCTGAAAGTTTCTGTGACGGAATTTAGGATGCTTTTGCTTTTTGCCCAACACCCGGGCCGCGTCTATTCTCGACAACAGATTATTGACAAAGTATGGGGATACGGAGTTTGCATTGATGAGAGGACCGTTGATGTTCACATGCTGAGGCTCAGGAAACAGTTGGCAAGGACCGTAGTTAAGGAGCTCATAGAAACTGTTCACGGAATAGGTTACCGCGCTCGAGAAATTGTCTGAGGACTGCATGGGTTGCATATTGTCCGAGCAGAAACGTTTGAATGACTATCAAACCGAAGAGATTGCGGAAGTAGTAGGGACAAAGCTTTTCTTTCCTCATGAGAGAGGAAATCATTGCATTTCCTTGGAAAATTCTTGAAGTTTTTTAAATTCGGCCAGCCTCTCCAGAGTCGAATGAATCTGTGAGGAACTGTAGCCTTCTGCCTTTAAAATATCGGCTAGCTCGATAGAATCATCTTTGCATTTTTCCCATTCAGGACAAATAGTACGAGTAAGCTTGGAGAGATTATATTTGTCTATCTTCCCGTATTTTTCCCAAATGCTTTCCAAGATGTCTTGGGCTATTGGACTCAACAGCTCAAAAGTTTCCAGAGGATCTTTTGAATCTACTTCTTTTTTTAGACGAGTATCAAATTTTTTATGTTCAATCCAGTCGGGCAGGAACATATCCTGTTTTAAATAGTTATAGGTAAAAGAAGGAACGGGCCCAAGTTTCATGGCAGAGTAGGAGTCGCCTGTGAGTGTTTTTCCTGTTTCTAAAAGCGCCTTTCGATCTGCTAGGTAAACAAGTTTGAGGAGTTTGAGGTACGACATAGTTCCGCCGGCCTTCCATAAAAAGTAGCCGACTATGTGTTCTGCGGTTTCAAAGTCGAAACTCATATTTTTCCTCTCCTGGATGATTCTTTTATTATATTGAAACTCGAGAAATAACCGCTTGTCCTCTTGGTGCGTGGGGTTCTTTCTTAGGGGGAGTGAGCTCTGACGCAGAGAACTCTGTGCTTTTTACTGAGGAAAGGCACCTATTTCTGTATTTGCTCTATAGACTAACTTTTGTTGGCTATAACTAATGATTATTATCAATACTCAACCGAGAAAGAATTTTGAAGGGACTAGAGGGCAACTACCAGTCTTTCTTGGTTAGCGAGAGGGCTTTGAATTTATCTTTTCCAGGATCTAAGAGAAGCAATAAAAGCCTCGAACTTTCATAAATGCCGAATGCTGAAGATGTTGCAGCATGGTGAAGATATTCGTGGGAGCAAGTAGATAAAGGATGAAGGAAAAAGGACATACGGTTTTAGTTTGGTCGCCCAAAGGATTAGCGGATCTGCGAAGCGACGCTTACTTGGAGAAAAAGCAGGAGTTCTTAAATGGAATAATTTTGCTTCAACGTCTGAGTTCATTTAGACCGCGGGACGCTTTGTCAGCCGAAAATCTCATCGCTCTTCTGGAAGAAACAGAAAAACTCAAAGAAACTTTAATGACCTGCTGCAAGGCGGCTGAAACAATCGCCGCCGCCGACAGCAAAATTTCAGCAGAAAAAGTCAACGTGATGGAAAAGGCTTTGATTCTGCGGAAGGTCTCCAAAGAAATACAAGATTACTTCCAAGAAGCCTTGGATAAGAAAACATTTTCGTCAGAACTCGCAAAAAAATGGTTGGAGGAGAAAAGAAAATCAGGCTCCGAGTCCTCCCAAGGTTTAGATAACAAAGTAGAGATGCTTGTCCTGGAACCGCTGTTTTCTCTTTACTTCCACCTGAAAGGAAGTATACAAACCACGGTGATTTTTCCTGATGGCTCTATTAAAAGAGCTTCGCCTTCGGCTATTAATTTTTTGCTCAAGAATACCGCCGAACCCGAGAAGCGCAAAAGGATTTTTAATGCTCTCTCGGCGAGTTTTGCTCAAAATTCAACGGTTTTCTGCGATATCTTGAATTCAGTTACCGGAGCTCATCTCCTGCACGCCTCGCGCAATAACCAAACCATTTTGGAATACGCTTTATCCCAGGAGAACATAGGGAAGGCGGCATTTGATGCTGTTTATGTTGCGTACTGGGAACGAATGCCTGAATTGCGGAAAGTGATTAGATTTCTTGGTTCCTGCCTCGGAAATGAGACCTCTCAAGCTCTTCCGACGGCCTTGTTCGGGACGGCTCTTCCTCATTTAAGCTGTCCGAGCCATTTGCGTTCTTTTGAAATGACTTTGCAAGTATTAGAAAAGGCGGTTCGAGATGTATTTCCCAATTTTTCAGAATTTTTAGAAGAGTGCCGAAACGGCCGTTGGATAGAAACTCACAATTACTCAGGCGGCGCCGGTGGCGCATGGTGTTCGGAAATCCCGTCGGATCGAGCTGTCGCCGTTTATGTGGACTACGAAGCAAATATTAATCGGGCTTTCGAAACGGCTCACACGCTAGGAGATGCATTCTTGCGTTGGTCTACTTTCCGGGTCCCTTACCATCAGAGACGATTGTCTGAATTGCGTTGCGAGTTTATCGGCAGACTTTTCGAAGAACTGCTTCTCCGGCATCTTCTCATGTGCACTCAAAAGCCGGAGGACAGGTGCGCAATATTGTGGCACGGCTTAAGAAGACTGGTTATCAACTTGGTCCAAATACCGTTTAGGTTTCGGCTGGTTGAAAGAATTTACGCCGAGAGGTCGAATGGATATCTTTCGGTAGAAAAAATCAACGACTTGACAAGAACGTGCTGGACTCACTTCTTCCAAGATACCGTGGCAGATACGGACCAGTATATCTGGGCAAGAAAGCCTCATTTTTATAATCCGGTGAGACCTCACCATGATTTTCAATACACGCTCGGATTCCTTTCAGCAAACCTTTTGATTGCGGCTCTAAAAAAATATGAAGGGCCGGAAGATATCGGAAAGTCGATTTTAGAGACCTGTGCGTTGTATCCCTACGAAGAAATTTTTAGAAGAATTTTGAATATTGATATAGAACAGAACGAAATTTGGAAGAAGGCCTTGGACGAGGCGCTTCTTCCAATGGGAGAAATTAGATCTTATATGAGTTACATCTTCCAGAAGGAAGATTAAATACTCAAGTGATTAGAAATAGTGGGAAAGCCCAAGTGTTCCGTAGAATGCCTTTGGTTTGATGGATTCGTTGGAAGATTTATATTTGGCACCCGAGGCTCCAATGGCTGAATACAGCTTAGTGTTCTTAGAGAAAGCATACTGATACCCTAAGCCGACAAAACCGCCGTCAACTTTAAGTTTGGATGCATACTGATCTGTGTCTGCGTGTACATAGCCGGCTGCGCCTAAAAGATTTCCGCCGAGAACAGGAGTTGAGAAACCTAAGATGACGCTGCCGCCTTTAAGGCCGTCAATTACTTTGAGCTGTTCGGCAGAAATTTTGCCGATGCCGTGGTCTTTCATGTCGCCGAAAGCCGGAGTTCCTACACCGTCCGCATTTCTAAAGTATTGCAGAGAAAGATAGGTAGTGAAGCTTTGGAGTTTCCAGTTTCCACCGGCAGTCACTCTCCACATGTCTTTTGGATTTCTCTTTAAAGTCGTGAGTTTTTCATTAACTCTTTCGAAGAGGACCACACCTTCAGCTTGTGATCCTTTCCAAGTCACGCCTAAACCGAAATAATGATCGGAAGTTGAACGGTTTTCATGATCTTCTTCACCCATGGAATATTGAGTTGTAAGCTGGAATCCGTCCATAACCGGAGAGCGGTAGATAACGGCATTGTCATTGCGGGATGCGGGCAGTTTGGCATAGACGATGTTTTGGTTGCCAATTTCCCAGATGCCGGTTCCGAAAGGATTTACGTTTCCAAGAAGGTTAAAGGATCCACCGTCAGTTCCAAGGACGGAAGAGCGGCCGGCTGCGAGGATGCCGTAAGGAGATTCAATTTGCAAAGTGGCTTCTCTGCTGAATGCAAGTCCTTCTGAGCCTTCTGCACCGGTGTCGGAGTCAAAGCCGTTTTCCAGCACGAATTTGACTTTATAACCGTTTCCGAGGTCTTCGGTTCCTTTGATGCCAATGCGGTTAGAGGTACCGCCTCCGCTAATCATTTCAACATTGTTGACGGTAGAGCCCAAGCCGTTGTCAACGTGCGAGGCGCCGACTCCGACGTCGATTCTTCCGTATACGGTTACTGAAGATTCTGCGTAAGCGGTTGCAGTAAATGAGAGTGCTGCTAGTAAGGCAATGGAGAGTTTTTTCATTTTGATTCTTTCGGTTGTTACATAAGGAAGATGGTAAAAACGATGGCGCCGAGGCTGACTAAAGCGGAACGTTTAATTACTTCGATTGGAGAAGTTCCGGCAATACCTGCAATCAGAATAACGCCGGCGGCTAATGGAGAAGATACGCGGCCGAGGGTTGCGGAAAGGCAGGTCAGGAAGCCGAGGTCTTGGATCTTCATGCCGAAATCAGCGGCGTGAGGTACAACGGATTCGCAGAAGGCAAAAGCTGCTGCATTGCCGGATCCGGTCATAACACCCAGAATATAAGGACCGAATGAGCCTCCGATCTTTGCGATTTCTGAAGAGTCCTTGAGGTAGTCAATGAATCCGGTAACTACACCGCAGCTTCTTAATCCGGCTGCAAAAACACCGGCGGCGATAATTAAGCCGATAATGTTGCCGTAGCCTGAACCCATCCCGTCAAAGAATTTCTTAACTAATTCGGCAGGATTGCTTCTAGTCACAAAGATGACGTAGATGAAGCCGATTAACATGGCAGTAGCAACGCTCATCTTGATTTGCGGGAACCACAAAGAGATTACGAACAGAAGCACAACCGGAAGAAGAGGAGCAAAGGCTTTAAGGATGTTCGGGTTAGCCGGAAGCTCTGGTAAGGGGCGGTTCAATTCTCCGGAGTCGGCAGCTCCTGCTTCTTGGAAAGTACCGTTTTTCTTGTAGTCCCCGAAAAGGAAACAGATAGCTGTCAGTGCGATGACGCAGAAGACGAACAAAAGAAGGATTTTGCCGGAGATGTAGTTGATTTGATCCATTACGGCAATGTTTGCAATTTGCGCTACAAGGATGTTGTCAGTTGAGCCGGGAGACCAATAGTTAGGCAGAGTAGATGAAATAATCGCTGCTGCGGCAATTGCCGGACGGAAGCCTGCTCTAATCATGAGTGCGACAAGTGTTGGGCCGATAGCGGCACACAAACCTGCTAAGGAACCGATTGCCAAGGAAGCGACACCGGTTACCAGCATGCAGCATGGAAGAAGCAAAACACCGAGTTTGTTTAAAGGCTTCGTTAAAAGACTGACCAAATGAAGGTCGCATTTAGTCATCGTAACGCAAGCCGCAAAACCCATAGAAGAACAGATTGAGATAATCAGCGCCTTATTTGTCATTGATTTATCAAACTGCAGAAAAGCCTCCATGGGATCCATGGAGAGTACGCACATGGCTAAGCCTGCAAGAAGAAGTACTAGACGAGTCTCGTACCGCTTAATAAGGCCATAGATGGTTCCTATTACTGCCGCAATAGCAACCCAAGCACTAAAAGTCATTTTTGTCTCGCAAAGTTGAAATGAACGGGCTCATGTTAGAGAGCAGAGCTAATTTCAAAAATCAGGAAATTCAATTAAATCAATTGGGAATAACGCTGTATTGTGAAGATATTTATAAAATCAAGAATTAACAATAACTTTATGAAAAATAATGAGAATTATAACTATCTACCCATATGTGAGTAAGTAATTTCCTGCATGACTATTTGATAAACCCGAGCAAATAATGCCGAAAGTTCTTAATTATTTTTGAAAGAAAATGACTCCTAAAAAATTTCCGAACATCGTTCCTGAGTTTCTAAGTTATGTTCTTTATGAGACTCAGTCTTCAAGAGAAAGCACAGAAGAGCCTTCTACCCCTAATCAATTGCTTTTAGCCGAGGAGCTGGTCACAGAGCTGAAGTCTTCCGGATTGCGAGACGCACATATCGGGAAGGGCGGCGTAGTTTATGGAACGCTTCCCGCCACGCCGGGCTGTGAAGATTGCCCGGGACTTGGTCTGATCGCTCACATGGACACTTCTCCGGATGCTCCGGCAGTCAATATAAAGCCACAGATCTTGGTTTATGAAGGAAAAGACGTACTTCTGAATCCGGAGAAGGGAATCTATTTCAAAGAAGAAGCCTTCCCGGAAATTAAGAAATACCTTAATCAGGAAATCATTTTTACAGACGGCACAACTCTGCTGGGCGCTGATGATAAAGCCGGAATTGCAGCTATTACCGCTTGCATGGCTTATCTCAAAACTCATCCGGAAATTCCGCATGCAAAAATCTGCGTAGCCTTCACGCCGGATGAAGAAATCGCAAAAGGAACGGTCAATTTTGATATTGAGCATTTCGGCGCTCAGTATGCCTATACTTTTGACGGCGGCGAGATTGGAACTTTAGAAACCGAGAACTTTAATGCAGCCACGGCTTTTGTTCAGATTGCCGGCGTTGTTGTTCATCCTGGTCTTTCTAAAGGAAAGATGGTTAACTCCTTGAAACTGGCTGCTAACTTGATTAGCCGGCTTCCCGCAGATCAAGCCCCTGAAACAACTGAAGGCTATGAAGGCTTTATCCATCCGAATAAAGTTGAAGGAACGGTTGCATCAACCACTGTTCGTATTTTGATTCGCGATCACGACAAAGCTAAGTTTGAAGCCAAGAAAGAACTTCTGAAAAAGCTGGTAGAAGAGATCCAAGAATCCGAACCAAGAGCAAAAGTAAGTTTGACTATCAAAGACAGCTACGAAAATATGCGTCCTTATTTGGATCAAGCTCCTAAGGTAATGGAAATTGTCCGTCAGGCGTATAGAGAAGCAGGAATCGAACCGATCGAAGAGCCGATTCGCGGAGGCACTGACGGTGCTCGTCTGTCTACTAGAGGCTTGCCTTGCCCGAACGTCTTTACCGGCGGAATGAATTACCACAGCGTCTACGAATGCATCCCGGTTAAATCACTGGAAGCTGCTGCTGACGTAGCGTTGAGTCTTGTCCGTCTCTCTTCTCAAATTAAGAGCTTGAAATAAGAATTAGAAGAACAGGGCATTTTTTCGAAAATATAGTGATTTTTTCTTCCGTTGTTCTCTAAAGAGAGCAATTGCTTGAAGCCAATGCACCCGTGGACTTGCAAAAGCGGTTCACGGTTTTTTTTCATTAAAAAGTTGGCCGATAAGAGCAACAGTCAGCCTCTGCTGGCGCTTCTCGCCTAGCAAAATGATCTTCCCGATGCGCCTACAGAACAAATGAGGAGAAGTGTCCCAAATCAGTTCTACCTCAGGTACTCGTCATAAAGAGCTTTCGGGACTGCCTTTTTGAGTCGGGCCTCGCAAGAGGCTTCCGTTTTGGCAAATTCCTTGGCCATGTAATCTGCAAAGCGGCGAAGGTAAGGTTTCTTCCAGTCGTCTGTATGAATAGCCACATAATTCTCTTGGGAAGGCCGGTGCCAGCCGTTAAGAATAGGAACTAATTCCCCTCGTTCTATCTCGTCAATGCAGTGAAAAAGCGGAAAGCCTAGAGAAATGCCGATTCCTTGAAGAACGGCCTGTTTTGCCATTTCCACATTACTCCACCGGATAGAGGTTGTCTTCGGGATGTTCATGACTTCCGCACCTTTTCTCAAAACATAGTTGACGGAAAAAGCATAACGGGACGGATATAGGCTCGAGAAGATATGGTGATGTTCAAGGTCTTGAAGAGTTTCGATAGGACCGTTTTTTTCAAGATATTCTTTGGAGGCAACCGGCATAAAAACCATCTTTCCTCGCGAAAGTAAAACACAGTCCGGAAGCGGGATAACGCCGGAAATAAAAGCAATGTCCGCTAATCTTTGCTTGAATTCTTCAACATCTAAGGGAGCGATGACATTTACACGAGTCCTAGGATTTTGGGCAACGTATTGTTGAATCATCTTCGGCATATATTTGGCATGCGTGTTGCCGATCATTAACCGGATAATCTGAGAATCATCGCAAACTCTATCCGAAAGAATATTGGAAATTTTTTCTCGAGAGTGAATCATCGACTCCGCATAGGGAAACAGCTCATAAGCGGTCGGTGTCGGAAGAAAAGGTCTTCCGGTTCTATCGAAGAGTTGGACACCTAGCAGTTTCTCAAGTTTCTGAAGTTTCTTCGATACTGAAGAACTTTCCATATTAAGTTTTACTGCGGCATCCTGTACCGAGCCTTCATTGAATACGGCCAAGAATACTTTCCAAACGTCCAGGTCTTCAGTCATCTTATTTCCAGAACAGAAATCTATGTTGCTATTTTAGATATTTTCTTATCGACATATTCCGGAGGATCTTTAGACTGGAATCAGGTTAATCCACTCCAAGGAGCAAACCATGGCTGATTTGATTATCAGAGGAGCGCGAGTGGTTGATCCGCTCAATAAGCTCAACGCCTTCAGAGATGTTGCCGTCGAAGACGGGAAAATAAAAGCGGTTGCTGAAGAAATCTGCGAACCTTCTTGTGAGGAAATTTCAGCGGCCGGTAAAGTTCTCATCCCCGGAATCATTGATATGCATACACATATGCGTACCGTGCTTGGCCATAAGCACGCTCAAAGAATGATTGCCAAAGCCGGTGTCTGTACCACCTTAGATATGGCCGGTCCCCTCGAAGATATTCTTTCTACCGTTTCTGAAACAGGAGCAGGTGTAAACATCGCAGTTTTGGAAGCTGCTAGGGAAGGTTTTACTTTGTCCTCTTCCCGGCCCTCTCTAAGCGAGCAAGAAGACTTTCTAGACAAAACTCTTGAACAGGGCGGGATCGGCATAAAGCTGCTCGGCGGCCATTTTCCGATGGATTTTGACATTAGTGAGAGCTTTATTGACACCGCCAATCAAAAGAAAGCCTGGGTTGCTTGGCATGTGGGAAGTACAAAACATGGCTCCAACATTGAGGGACTGAGGGAGGCTGTGGCTGCAGCCGGTACGGATCGTTTTCTTCATGTGGCTCATGTAAATAGCTATTGTCGTGGCCAAGTTCTGAATGAACGAGATGAAGCTTTGGAAGCCATTGAGCTGCTCAAGGCGCACCCCAATATTTTCTCTGAGTCTTATCTGTCTCCTCTCAACGGAACCAGATTTGTAATCCGAGACAATCTTCCCGTAAGCAAGGTAACGACTACTTGTCTTCTCAAGCTTGGGTACTCAAATGATTATGAAGGTGTAAAGAAGGCAATTCTGGATGGAGCTGCGGGTGTGTTGGCCGATACCGGCGTAATCGGCGTTCTTCTTTCCGGCCGTGAAGGCGTTCAATATTGGGAAGCGCGCAACACGGAATGTGTCGGCAGTTTCAGCGTCAATCCTGCAGTGAGCCGCTTTTTATTGGCAACGGCAAAAAGAGCTGACGGCTCCTTCGTTGTGGATTCTTTTTCAACAGACGGCGGTTGTTATCCGCGTAACGTGATTGTTGAAAATGGTCTGCTTCTCGTCAAATTCGGCGCTCTTTCCTTGACGGAATATGCAGTGAAAGCTAGTTTGAATGGAGCTCGTGCCTTGGGCCTTCCGAATAAAGGCCATCTTTCTGTTGGTGCAGATGCTGATATTTCCATTCTGGATATCGAAGCCGAAAAAGCTTTTGCCACGATTGTAAACGGCCGAGTTTCCATGCTTGACGGAAACTTGGTTGGTTCCGGTACTACGTTCATCTGTGATGAAAGAGGTGCAGGAACTTTAAAGCGGAGAGGGCTCCCATATGTCGTCAAAGCCCCGCTTTCTTTAGCCCAAATCGAAAACCGCTATATCCCATAAACTATTAGGAGAACCATAATGTTCGGACTTATAACCGTTACAGTTGGTATCGTTCTAGTCGGATACCTCATCGTTAAGAAATACTATGCTCCTTGGGCGTTGCTTCTTGTAGGCCTTCTGATGCTGCTTGCCGTTGGCTTATTTACTAATGTGCCTCTTGTCACGGGAAAGAAAGTCACTCACAGCATGCTGCTTGACGTGGTTCAGGTCGTAACTAACCTGTCTTCTTCAACCTTAGCCGGACTTGGTTTGCAAATTATGGTTATTTCCGGCTTAGCTGATTACTTGGATAAAATTGGTGCTACCAAATCCTTCGTTAAAGTTTGTTCTAAGCCGCTTTACTATATCCATAGTCCTTATACGCTTCTTGCCATCTCCTATCTGGTCGGTCAGTTCATTAACATCTTTATTCCGTCTGCCGTAGGCCTCGGCGTTTTGTTGATGCTCACCGTGTATCCGCTTTTAATGGCTGTAGGAGTCTCCAGAGTATCGGCTGCTGCCGTCATCGTAACGGCAAGCTGCTTGGATTTAGGACCTGCTTCTGCAAACTCCATTGTTACTTCAAAGCTCTTAGGCATTTCTGCAATGGAATATTTCTTGGAAGGCCAGCTGCTTATCGGCGTGATTGCTGCCGCCGTTATTGCTGTTTCTCACGGCTTCCTGCAAAGATATTTCGATAAGAAGGATTTGGCCAGTGGACGCCTGACTGAAGATGATTTCAAGATGAGAAGCGAACTTATGGCTGCCGGTGCAAAAGATAAACAGCCTGATGCTCCTCGCTTTTATGCCATTCTTCCCGTACTGCCAATCGTATTCTTATTCATCTTCTCGAAGTTCTGCTATACAGGCGTAAGACTTGAGCTCATTACCTGCATGTTCTTATGCATGATCATCACCTTCTTGGTTGATTTGTTAACTAAGAGAATCTTCAAAGAATGTGTTGCCAGTACCAAATCTATTTTCCAGGGTATGGGCCGCGTATTTACCTCCACAGTCTCTCTAATCATCTGCGCGCTGGTCTTTGCAGAAGGTTTGAAGCTGTCCGGCGGTATTACAACCATCATCGGTTGGGCTGCTTCTATGCAGAACACTGCCGGTGTCGTCATGCTGATTGTTATGTGCACACTTTTGGCTTTCGCTTCTATTCTTACTGGCTCAGCCAATGCAGCATTCTTTGCATTCAACTCTCTTTTACCGCATGCTGCTAAAGCAGTAAATTGGGATTTGATTGTGATGGCTTGCCCGGTTCAATTAGTCAGCGGTATTGGACGTTCTATGTCTCCAATCGCAGGTGTTACGATTGCTGTTTCCAGTATTGCAGAACTTTCCCCGTTCGAAGTTGTAAGAAGGACAATTCCTGTCATGGCTATCGGTATGATTACCGTCGTCCTCAGTTCTTTGATCCTCTTGTAGAACCGTTGAGTTGAAGTTTCATTTGGCTCGATAAAACCTGTGAAACTTCATAAACTTTCAAATGCGCTTCCCTTTGAATGGCAGAAGCGCATTTCCTATATTTGAGAGTTAAGCAAATGACCACACATTGCGTGTGACTCTTTTTTGACTAGTTCAACAGAAGTTTTGTGACTCGTGGGCAGAAGAGTTAGTTGCTCTGGCCTCTGGCTTCGTCCAATTTCTTTTGATAGATCTCTTGATCTGTAGGTGAAAAAGTACACATCTGAACTTCGCCGTCAAATGGATGTTCCAGGATAGTTTTGACGGCTATTTCTGCCGCTAATTCCTTCGGAAAGCGATAGGCTCCTGTTGAGATGCTTGGAAAAGCTACAGTTTTCAGATTCAATTCTTTGGCAATATCTAGGGCGGTCCGATAGCAGGAAGCTAAAAGCTCGGCTTCATTTGCGTGACCGCCTCTCCAAATAGGTCCGACCGTATGGATGACGTGTTTGGCAGGAAGCAGATAGCCTTTGGTAACCTTACTTTGTCCGGTTGCGCAACCGTCCAGTTGCAAACATTCTTCAAACAGTTGTTTGCCGGCAGCTTTATGGATTGCACCGTCTACTCCGCCTCCTCCTAGAAGAGAACAGTTTGCGGCATTGACGATGGCGTCAACAGCTAAACGAGTGATGTCTCCGCACGATATCGTTAGTTTGCTCATTGAGTTCCTCCGGAGGCTGATAGCACAAGAGCACAGAAAAATCTGTGCTCTTGAAGTTCCTTTAATGCACTATGTGCAAATTATGCTCTTTTTGGAAGAAGCGGTTCGCTTCTGCCCTTAACTCCGACTAAGCCGAGAACGGTCATGAGAGCTAACTGCGGACCACGGTAGGAATCTGTGGAGTCATACCATTCCTTAACGTTGTGGTTGAATCCTTCTGTTCCGCCGCCGCCGAGTGTTGTAGCAGGGATGCCGAGGCTCAATGGAACGTTCTGGTCTGTGCTGGCGCAGGTGTATTTCTTAAGAGGAATACCAAGAACGTCCATGGCGCATCTTGCAGCCATCAGAACAGGAGAAGAATCCGGTTGATCACCGGCGGGGCGTTCGCCGATAGGTTCAATCTTAACTTTGATCTGTGCATCGCCTTCAGCTTTCCAGCGAGCATTTTCTTCGTCGGCAGCTTGCTGAAGAAGCGGAAGCAGGCGGTCAACTAACTTGTTGAGCTCAGTATTGCAGACGGAACGTGTGTCAATTTCAGTTGTAGCGGAGGCAGCAATGGAGTTGACTGTAGTGCCGCCGACGATTGTGCCGACAGTGAAGGTTGTCTTCGGATCAGCAGGAACTTCGAGGTCAGCAATCTTAGCGATAGCACGTCCTAATGCATGAGTTGCGCTGGCTGTACCGAAAGCACTCCAGCTGTGTCCGCCGGGACCTTCGAAAGTAACTCTAAAGCGGCGGGAGCCTGTAGAACCGTGAAGAAGTCTTTCAACATCAGCACTGTCAACGGAAATGAAGCCGTCAATGTGTTCTTCTTTGCTCTTGAACAAGTACTTGGAACCGCGAAGGTCGCCGTTGCCTTCTTCACCAACGGTTGCAGTAAAGAGGATGTCGCCGACAGTTTCGATCTTCTGTTCCTGAAGAGTGCGAAGAACCTCGAGAATAACAGCCAATCCTCTGGCATCATCGGAAATTCCGGGAGCGTAGAACTTGTTGCCTTCTCTGCGGACTTTGACATTGGTTCCCATCGGGAAAACGGTGTCTAAGTGGGCGCCGAGGGCTAAACGAGGACCATTGCCAGTACCCGGGCGAATGCCGATAACGTTGCCTTCCTGGTCAATTCTGACGTTAGTCAAGCCGAGATCTTTGAGTCTTTGTGCAAAATCTTTGGCTCTGTCTTCTTCGTGGAAAGGAGCGGCTTCAATTTCTGTAATTTCTACTTGATCCTTGAGCGTTCTTTCTTCTTCGTCTTTTGCAGCTGCAACAGCTTTAATGACTGGTTCGAAGGTTTTGATCTGGTTGTAGGCTTCGACAACAGAATTTGGAATCGGAGGAAGTTTGATTGGATCTGACATCTGAAATTCCTTGTTTGTTCATTGGTAATAGCCCTAAATCATAATGTGGTATTACCACTTAAGCAATATCCCTTTTCTTACTCTTTATTACGAAATGAAGATACTTTCTATAACCTCGTGACCATCAAGGACAGAGAAGATTGATAGAAAATTTCGATAACGTTAATAGACGTAGTCCATTAGACAAAACCCTAATGCTGGCTTAGACTGACCGAAATTTTTAAAGGAGAGACAAACATGTCTTTAATCGGCACTCAACTTCAGCCGTTCCAAGCTGAAGCATTCAAGAACAACGAATTCATCACAGTTACTGACAAAGACCTCCTCGGTAAATGGTCTGTCGTTTTCTTCTATCCAGCAGACTTCACATTCGTCTGCCCGACAGAATTGGAAGACCTTGCTGAACAATATGCAGAATTCCAAAAGATTGGTGTTGAAATCTATGCTGTTTCTACAGACACACATTTCACACACAAAGCATGGCACGACACATCTGCCGCTATCAAGAAAGTTGAATACCCAATGGTTGGTGACCCAACAGGTACATTGACACGTAACTTCGGCGTCATGATCGAAAGCGAAGGCCTTGCACAGCGCGGTACATTCGTTATTAATCCTAGCGGCAAGATCGTTGTTTGCGAAATCCACGACGGCGGCATCGGCCGTGACGCTAAGGAACTCCTCCGCAAGGTTCAGGCTGCTCAGTTCGTAGAAGCCAACCCAGGTTTGGTTTGCCCAGCTAAATGGCAGCCGGGTGCTAAGACTCTCAAGCCGGGTCTTGACCTCGTCGGTAAGATCTAATCCTTAGGTTCGCTGCTCATAAAAAGCTCCCTGTCTCGAAAGATTCAGGGAGTTTTACTTTGTGGATTTTGCGTTATTGCTTTGTGGTAATGAACTTTCCTTGAGCAATCATTTCAAGAAGCTTATTGGCAACATCTTTGTCTTTCTGTTCCCAAGCTTGAATTCTTAACGGCTTGTATTGCTCAGCACCCTTAACCTGCTCGTGTTCTGTATTTTCAAAATACGTAAATCGCAGGAAGAAAACGCCGGCCTCCGGTTCTTCAATCTGAACTTCGAAGCGGCTCTGTGGGATTGCTTCCGTCTCGTCAATATTGAATTTAATTAACTCCTGCGGAATTGTTTCTACTACGTCTTGAACGGTGTAGGGACCGAAATTCAATTTTCTATTGAGAGTAGTTGTCCCGTCAGGATGAAGGTTCTCATCAATTTCTGCATCTTCCAGTACGGAAATAAAGTCTTCCGGATGAGTCACAAAAAACATGAGCCCCATCCATAAATCATCACGTGTTACTTTGCCTGCAAGATCTGGGGTTTTGCTGGACATGCGGATGATATGTTCATGAACTTTTTGCATTGTCTTATTCCTTATGCTGCTTGAGCTTTAGCCTCAGCAAGCGCGCCTTGTTTCTTTCGTTCAATTCGCTTTTCAAGCCAGATGCTGTACCTGGACATGATAAAACTGAATACGAAATAGATTATGGCAATAAAGAGATATCCTTCCAGGAAGAAGTTGCGCCAATTGGGATCTCCGAGAGCCAATCTCAGGCTGCCTGTTAGGTCATACATGGATACGATGGTGACCAATGAGGTGTCCATAAAAGTGGAAAGCAAACTATTAACGAACGCCGGAATAATCGTGACAAAAGCCTGCGGCAAAATGATGTAAACATAAACTTGAAAACGGTTTAAACCGAGCGAATCGGCAGCGTAGAACTGTCCTTGCGGAATAGTTTGCAAGCCTCCTCGTATAGTTTCTGCCATATACGCTGCTTGGAAAAGCACGATACCGATCACAATTCTCCAGAAGGCTTCAATTCTCCATGCCGGAGGAAGCAGCAGCGGAAAAATAAATGAAGCTACAAAGAGTACGGTAATGAGCGGGACGCCGCGGATAAGTTCGATATAGCCGGCGCATAGGTTGCGGATGATTGCCATTTTGGATCGGCGTCCGATAGCAAGCAGAATGCCGATAGGTGCCGAAAGCGTCATCCCCAACAATGTCAGAATGATTGTCAGAGGCAAGCCGCCCCAGCTGTCGGAATCCACGCGCTCAAGGCCGAAAATACCGCCTTTCATCAAAATAAAGAAGGCTGCCAAACTGCAAACCCAGCCACCGATAAGCCACTTAGAGGCTTGTTTTGTCCAGGTCTGAGGGAAAGCCGAAATGACCAGCATCAATAAGACCAAGAAGGTGGCTAAAGCAGGTCTCCATTGAATTTCATAGGGGAATCTTCCGAAAATGATCAAACGCCATTTTTCCGTAACAAAGCCCCAGCAGGCGCCGTCGTGATTCTGCAGACAGGCTTTGAAGTCTGCTCTGAAAATGGCATCTGCTACGCCCCAGTTCCAAACATACCAGCCGGCTAATCCGAAAAACAAGATAAGACCAATCGTAAGAATGGAGGCCAACGGAGAATAAAAAAAGCTTCTCCAAATCTTGTTGGAGTACTTGAAAATAATATTACGAGCCATTTGTACCTCTCGTAACTTTAGCGTTCAGCCAGTTCATCAGGACTGCGGTAATTAAATTCAGAGTCAGGAAGACGGACATGATGATGACGATAACTTCTAATGCTTGTCCGTTTAAGTTAATTGTGGAGTTCCCAATGGAAACTAGGTCCGGATACCCGACAACTACAGCCAAGGATGAGTTTTTAGTTAAGTTCATGTATTGGCTGGCCAGAGGAGGCACGGCTAATTTTAGTGCTTGGGGAAAGACGATATAACTGATGATTTCTGTTTTTGTCATTCCCAGTGCCGAAGCGGCAGCCCATTGTCCTTTTGGCACCGCAAGAAAACCGGCACGGAAAATCTCTGCAATGGCTGCAGAGGTGAAGAACGTTAATCCAAACCAGAGTGCCAAGAATTCCGGAGAGAGGGAGCCTCCTCCTTCGATAGCAAAGCGCTGAACTTCCGGCTTATCCCAACCGAAAACAAAACCGCAGATCATCCATGTCAGAAGAGAGATAACAACGCCTCCCAAAAATCCGCTGACAGTCGCAACCAGCCCTGTTGATTTCTTAATAAAAGCGGCTCTTAGGGCCAGCCAGGAGACAAAGAAGGAGACGGTTGTGATTACGAATGAAATGTGCCAATCGTTTGGGAGGGCAAATTGGAATCCGGCTTTTGAGAGCACGGCCCAAGATCCGAAATGGATTGGGTCAAAGGAATCCGGCAGCAGCTCGGTGATGACAAGATAGACCAAAAGCAGCTGAACCAAAAGAGGAATATTCCGGTAGAACTCGACGTGCAATGCTCCGAGAAATTTAATCAGAGGATGCTTTGAAAGTCTCATTAACCCGACGATAATGCCTAGTACCGTCGCTGTAATGATCGACAAGACGGAGACTTTGATCGTGTTGAGAAGGCCGGCTAAGAAAGCTTTGAAATAAGCCTCTGAAGAGTTGAAGGTGATTAAAGATTCACCGATTTCAAATCCTGATCTTTCGAAGAGGAAGTCAAATCCGGAATGGATATTTCTTGCGGATAAGTTCGCAGAAACATTGAAAATAAAGGAGCCGAAGACAGCCATCAGAATTAACAGCAAAGCTCCCTGCCAGAGACCTTCTTTAATTTTTCTGTGTCTTTCTCTTAGCCTCCAAGAGGCATCACCTTTTGGTCCTGACATAATTTTTTCTTACTTCCAAATAACGGGTAAAAATGGCGGGAATCCCGCCATTTTTTAACCGGAGTTAAATCTTAACGGACGGGAGGAGCGTACAGGATACCGCCTTTTGTCCATTGATTGTTAACACCGCGCGGAAGAGCAAGCGGAGTCTTTGGTCCAAGATTCTTTTCGAAGCTTTCGCCGTAATTGCCGACCTGCTTAACAATGCGGTAAGACCAATCTTTATCCAAGCCGAGAAGTTTACCCATATCTTCGCCGCTGCCGACTAAACGCTGTACGTTCGGGTTGGTGCTGGTCTTCTTGACCTGGTCAACGTTTTCCTGAGTGATGCCGTATTCTTCAGCTTCGATCAAAGCATTCAGAACCCAACGGCAGATCTGGAACCATTCGTTGTCGCCGCGTCTGACGGAAGGTCCCAGAGGTTCTTTGGAGATAACTTCAGGAAGAATGATGTAGTCATCAGGGTTAGCGGCTTTAGTTCTTGCACCGGCTAAGTCGCTCATGTCGGTGGTGTAAACCTGGCAGCGGCCGGAGAGGAAAGCTCCCTGAGTTGCTTCAGTGGTATCGAATACAACGGCTTTGTACTTCATGTTATGAGACTTGAAGTAGTCGGCGACGCTTGGTTCGCTGCTGGTGCCGGACTGAACGCAGATAGTGGCGCCGTTGAGTTCATTAACGGATTTAACACCGAGTTTCTTAGGTACTAAGAAGCCCTGACCGTCATAGTAGATTGTACCGACGAAGACGGCTCCGAGAGAAGCGTCGCGTGTCAGGTTCCAAGTTGTGTTGCGGGCCAAAACATCGATTTCGCCTGCTTGGAGAGCGGAGAAGCGCTGCGGGGAGCTCAGCGGAACAAATTTTACTTTTGTGGCGTCGCCAAGAACTGCAGCAGCAAGTGCACGGCAGTAATCAACATCCAGACCTGTCCATTTACCTTGGCTGTCAGCATTAGAGAAGCCCGGAGCGGCTGTATTGACGCCGCAAACTACTACGCCGTCTTTTTTAACCTTATCGAGTACGGCGCCCGCAAGTGCGGCTTGGCTGAAAGAGAGAGCTGCCGCAGCGGCGACGGCAGAAAGCAGAATTTTTTTCATGAGGTTTCCCTTTTTAAGGTTGAGCTATTAATACTTTTACCACAATGGCAACTGTTAACAAATGTTTTTACTAGAAATTTGTATTTTCCGAGAAAATCCGTTGGGTAATGGGTCGGAAGAGGAAAGGATGTGTTTTGCGCACTACAAAAAGAATTTCGGAACTTTTGATTTATACAGCGCTTGTCGAGTCTCACACGACTCTTCGAGCATTCCGGTTCACCCATAGGCCCATTTTTAGCGAGGCAGAAGCCATAAATGGCTAAAAAAAGAACAAACTAGCAAGACTTATAAGGGATTTGTCATTATGGAATACAAAGACTATTACAAGATATTGGGCGTAGAAAGAGATGCCTCCGAGGCTGATATTAAAAAGGCCTTCAGAAAATTGGCACACAAGTATCACCCTGATGTATCTAAAGAAAAAGATGCCGAGGCTAAATTTAAAGACGTAAATGAAGCCTATCAAACCCTCTCCGATCCTGAGAAAAAAGCAGCATATGACCAGCTCGGACAAAGACGAGAAGGAAGCAATTTTGAGCCTCCTCCGGGATGGGGCGGCTTTGGCGGTTTCGGTGAAGGCGGTGCTTCAGGCTTTGATTTCGGTGGCGCAGGATTCGATTTCGCCGATTTGTTCAGCTCCATGGGAGGTGCAAGAGCATCCAGACAAAGAGCGATGGCTGGTGAAGATTTGGAAGCTGCTGTGGAAATTACACCGGAACAGGCTTTCAACGGCACTTCCGTAAGCCTCTCTTTGAGAGAACCGGAACAGCAGCCTGACGGCACTGTCCGCCATGTGACTAAGACATTGGAAATCAAGGTTCCTGCCGGAACAATTGACGGACAAAGAATGCGCTTGGCCGGTAAAGGCGGTCTCGGTTATAACGGCGGTCCTAACGGCAACCTTTATATCACTATCAACATTATTGAATCCGGTCGCTTCAAGGTAGAAGGACGCGACGTTTACTTGTCTGTTCCGCTTGCTCCGTATGAAGCGGTTCTCGGTGCAGAAGTCGTCATCCCGATGCTTTCCGGTAAGAAAGTTTCCGTGAAGGTACCGGCAGGTGCCAGAGCCGGCCAGAAGATTCGCTTAGCCGGTAAAGGCTTCCCGAATAAGAAGGGTGACCCGGGCGACTTCTACTTGGTGCTTTCCATCGCGGTTCCTCCGAAACCGACGGATGAAGAGAAAGAGCTCTACAAGAAGCTCTCTGAGATTTCAACATTTGATCCGCGGGCCGATCTTTAAGGAGCGAAGAATATGAGTAAAGCATTAGTTACACAGATTCAGACCACTTTCGAAACATTGGATGTCGATGAGCTCCAAAAATTGAGCGGTATCCCGGCAGATGTATTCAATGAGCTCAGAGAGTTGGGTGCTTTGGATGAATTTTTCCGAGAAGGAGTCCTTCCGGCAAACACGGTGGTGGTTTTTAAGAAAGCCGGAAGATTGAGGAAAAGTTTTCAGCTTGACGCAAATTCACTGGCCCTCTTGATTCACTTCATCGGTGAAAGCCAAGAGTTGAGGAGACAAATAAGAAAGATATACAGGACAAATCCTTATCTATGATTGAGCGATTTAGCGTATTTTCCTCAATCTGAGATAATGTCGTCTGATTAAGAGGAAAATCGTGGACATCTCTCTAAGAATAATAGCAATACTACTTTTAGTTGCTGCAGGCGGTTATTTCGCTATTGCAGAAATCTCTCTGGCGGGCTCGCGTAAAGTCCGCCTAACTCAGCTTGAAGAGCAGGGCGATGAAAGGGCCCATTTAGTTTTGAAACTCCAAGAAAAACCCGGACCTTTCTTCTCTGTTATTCAAATCGGTATCAACGCTGTTGCCATTCTCGGCGGTATCGTAGGCGAGCCGACTTTTACTCCGATCTTTGAAAAGTTATTGGCGCCTATTTGTCCGCCTGAAATGCTTTCGACAGTTTCATGGCTTGCTTCCTTCGTGTTGGTCACCTTCATGTTCATTATGTTTGCTGACCTGATTCCGAAGAGAGTGGGACTGAGTAGGCCGGAATCAATATCAGTACGTCTTATTCGCTCGATGTTGTTTCTGATAACCATCCTGAAACCGATGGTTTGGCTGTTGACGGTGGTCTCCAACGCCATCATGAAGACCTTGGGTCTGCCGACAAAGAGCAATAACAAACTTACATCAGAAGATATTGTCGCTACCGTTGAAGCCGGAGGTGCGGCAGGCGTTCTCGCTCCGAGTGAGCAAGCAGCTATTGAAAACGTGATGGACTTGGAAAGCCGTTTGGTTCCAAGCGCCATGACAGCACGTGAATTCGTGGTTTACTTTACGCTCAATGAAACCTACGAGAGCATCTGCAAGAAGATTGCAGACAGCCCGCATAACAAGTTTCCTGTCTGCGACAGAGACATCGATCATGTTATCGGGTACGTAGATTCCAAAGATCTCCTGCGCCGGGTCATTGAAGGACGTTCCTTCTCTTTGAAGGACGAAAACTTCATCGCCCCGCTTCCTGCCGTTCCAGACTCTTTGTCTCTTTCTGAAGTTTTGGAAATGTTCAAGAACAAGAGAGCAGACTTCGCAGTTGTTGTAAATGAGTACGCACTTACAGTTGGTGTAATAACTCTCAACGATATTATGAGTACGGTGATGGGCGATTTGGTACAGACTCCGGAAGAAGCTCAGATCGTTCAGAGAGAAGACGGCTCATGGCTGATTGACGGCTCAACTCCGATTGATGACGTTGAAAGAGTTTTTGATTTCGGACAGCTTCCTGATGATGAAACTTACGAAACCGTTGCAGGATTCATGATGTATATGCTTCGCAAGGTGCCGAAGCTGACGGATAAGTTCATTTATGAAGGCTATAAATTCGAAGTTATCGACGTTGAAAGGAATCGTATTGACCAGATTCTTGTGACCAAAGTTGATGAAGCCGAGCATCCTTCGGAAGGTGCAGCTGCGAAGTAGCGAAATGAAATAGCTTGGAACTTAACAAGCACAAACAAAAACTGAAGCCGTAACAGCTTCAGTTTTTGTTGATAGACATGCAGATCGGTCTAGCCTATTCTCTTAAGCCTCTTTGCCGGCCGAGGTTTTCCGTGCGGTTGTTGTTCTCTTGGCACCGGTTCCGGCAGCTCTCGGTTTCTTTTCTTCAAACTTGAAGCCGACTTTGCCGCCTTTTTCTAAAACCAAGAAGGCAGAGAACGGGCGTTTAGTTCTATTGGAGACGAAGGCGGTTAGAAGATCAGTGCTGCCTGTCTCTAATAGCTTCTTCATCTGAGCTTCGTCAATTGGCTGCTGAAGAATAACCTTTCCGCTTCTGAAAGTGCATTTCTTCTTAGCTTCAGGATTCAGGGCGTCTTCGCAGGCGTAAGCAGTTTCGGTTTCTAATACTCTCTTGCCGCAGACCGGACATTTTCCGATGACCGGAAGAGAATTGATGTCGACCGGTGTTTTGGGTTCGTCCTCTTCTTTGTTGCCGAAATCAAAATCAAGCTTGTAATCAGGGGCCGGACCAAGTTTAAGAACAGCAGAGAAAGGACGTCCCATTTTGCTGATAAACCCGTCGAGAGGGCCGATGCTTCCTTTTTCAAAGAGTTCATCAACTTCTTTGGCTTCCAGCATGCGTCCGCCCGGATGTTTAGCAATGCTGTAATCACAGTGAGAGCATGCAAAACGCTTGTAATGTTCAACCATCGGTGAGTGGCACTTCGGACATTTAGCGTGAAGCAGCATTGGTTGTTCAATAGGTACGGTGTCTGCACCATAGCTCTTTGCTTTATCAACGATCTGCGTTGTCAACTCGGCAATGCCCTTCATGAACTCATTGCGGGAAAGTTTTCCTTTTTCGATCTGGGACAGCTGATATTCCCATTCACCGGTGAGTTCGGCTTCAGATAAGACGTTGATGTTTAAGCCGTGAAGAAGTGTTAAAAGCTGCTGAGCTTTTGCTGTCGGAACAAGTTCGCGGCCTTCGCGAATCATATAGCTCTGCAGAACCAGACCTTCAATAATAGCGGCTCGTGTAGCCGGTGTACCAATGCCTTTTTCACGCATCGCGTCGCGCAGTTCTGCTTCTTGGATTTCTTTGCCGGCGTTTTCCATTGCGCTCAAGAGAGTCGCTTCAGTGTATCTTGCAGGCGGTTTTGTAGCGAGCTGCTGAGATTCAATATGCTCGACGGCAGCAGGTTCATTCTGTTGAATCGGAACCATCACTTCCTGTCCGACGGCATCCGCGCCTTTACCATAAACGGCTAACCAGCCCGGGCTCTCTAAGACTTTTCCTTCAGATAGGAAAGAGTACTTTTCTACCTCAGTGATGCGGGTAATGTTCTTGAACTGTGCAGGCGGGAAGAAAATGGCCAAAAATCTCTTAACGACCAAGTCATAAATCTTCTGCTCGGCTTCGCTTAAAGAAGCAGGAACTTTCTGTGTTGTCGGAATAATTGCAAAGTGGTCGCTGATCTTGGCGTTGTTGAAGATCTTTTTATTGAATGTGACCCAGTTGTTCTTCAGAACTTCATTTGCAAATCGACCCCAAGGAGACTCCAGCAGCATGTGCATGATTTCTTTGACGGAGGGGATGTAGTCTTCCGGAAGAGCACGCGCATCGGTTCTCGGGTAGGTCAACACTTTATGTTTTTCATAAAGGGCCTGGGCAATGGCTAAAGTTGTCTTAGCAGAGAATCCGAATCGCTGGTTAGCTTCTCTTTGCAGAGTGGTCAAATCATATAATAGCGGACAGCTGGTTGTAGAAGGCTTGAACGTTTCGGTTACAACACCGGTCTTGCCCTGACAGGCGTTGACGATTTTCTGCGCTTCTTCCGCATTCCATAGGCGATCCGCTTTTAATGTGTTGTCATCGCCTTTCTTAAAGTTAGGGTCAAAATACTTACCGTGGTAAGAGCCTGACTGAACGCCGAAGTCAGCATGAACTTCCCAATAATCTTTAGGAATGAAGCTTCTGATTTGGTTTTCGCGTTTAACGACCAGGGCCAGAGTCGGGGTCTGCACCCGGCCGACGGTGGTTAAGAAGAAACCGCCGTCCTTGCTGTTGAAAGCGGTCATGGCGCGTGTGCCGTTGATGCCGACAAGCCAGTCTGCTTCAGAGCGGCTCTTGGCGGCGTCTGCCAAAGGCTGCATTTCTGCGGCTGTACGCAAATGATGGAAAGCCGTACGGATGGCTTCTTTGGTCATGGATTGAAGCCAAAGTCTTTCGGTCGGTTTTTTAGTCTTTACTGCTTCAATGATGTAACGGAAAATGAGTTCGCCTTCTCGTCCCGCATCGCATGCATTGACAATTTTGTCTACATCTCTTCTCTTAATTAATTTGGAGAGCGTTTTGAGCTTGGCTTCGGATTTCTTTATGGGCTGAAGTTCAAAGTGAGGCGGAATTACAGGAAGATGCGCAAAACTCCATTTTCCTCGTTTGACTTCATACTCTTCAGGAGCTTTGATCTCCAATAAATGACCGACTGCAGAGGCGACGATGTATTCGTCGCCTTCATAATAATCGGTGACCTTTTTGAGGCCGCCTAAGGTTTTTGCAATGTCAGTCGCTACGGAGGGTTTTTCCGCGATAACCAATGTCTTGCCCATCTTTTATCCTGCATAAATGTGGTTTCTTTTTTCTAAATTAGCACCTTTTCAAAGAGTTGTCGAAAATTCCATGGACCCATAACTCTCAATTAAGTCAGGAAATTCAAGAGGTGTGATTGTTTGTAAGAATTCTTCTTTTTCTGATTAGATCTTGTTTCTTGGCCTACGACGAAAGGCTTTTTTGCTTAATAGAGGCGGATCAAAGCTTTTTTCTATCTCGTACCTAGTATGATCTCGAGAAAAATATTATGGAGGCCTTTAATGGCAATACTTCCTATTCTTAAATATCCGGATGAGCGCCTTAAAACGAAAGCCGCTACTGTCACGGAATTCAATGAGGAACTGAAAAAATTAGCTGCCGATATGGCAGAAACGATGTACAAAGCTCCCGGTGTTGGTCTTGCAGCCACCCAGGTTGATAAGCACATTCGCCTGATTGTTATTGATATTACGGAAGAGAAAAACGATTTGAAGGTTTTGATTAACCCGGAAATTGTCTCAGCAAGCGAAGAGCTAAAACCATGGGAAGAGGGCTGCTTGTCTTTGCCCGGCATTTACGACAAGGTTAAAAGACCGGCTGAGGTCGTCGTCAGAGCTCAGGATTTAGACGGCAATACTTTTGAAATGGCTTGCGACGGCTTGCTTGCCGTTTGTGTTCAGCATGAAATGGATCATTTGAACGGTATCGTATTTGTTGATCACTTGAGTTTGCTCAAGCGCAGCCGTATCTGCACAAAAATCAGAAAACAAAGAGCAGAAGAAGCCAAAGCGGCTAAGCACAAAGAAGATTAATCAGTTCTCTGCATCCCAAACATGTTTGGCGATGGCAGAAGAAATCTCTTCGTAGTGTATCGGAGGAAGGTCATGGCCCATCAAAGGCATGACCTTTAATTTTGCGTTGGGAATAAGGTCTGCCACCTCTTTACCGGCGCTTAGCGGCAGCAACGGATCATCCTCGCCGTGAATGACTAAGGTCGGAGTACTAAGGCGGGACAACTGAGCTGATCTGTCTCCGCTGGCTAAAATGGCTAAAAGCTGTCTTTCCGCTCCCTTCGAGTCAAAAGGAATTTGACTGGAGTCGCGCAGGAGTTTTTCTTGTTCTTCACGCGGATATTCATATTTAGGACTCTTAAGAGTATTGAATACACGGCAGAAATGCTCGAAGAGCTTCTCCGGATTATCAGGTTGTTCCGGATGCATAAACAGAGAGTAGATGGCTTTGACCTTGCCGGTCCCGGTCCTAGGGTTTCCGGAAGCCGACATAATGGAGGTCAAAGATTTCACGCGGGACGGGCGGATGGTTGCCGTTACCTGTGCAATCATGCCTCCCATGGAGACACCGACCAAGTGGGCCGAATCAATCTTCAAATAGTCCAGCAGCTCAACCAAATCCAAAGCCATGTTCTCTAATTTATAAGGGGCTTTGACAGGAAGCCTTAATAACGCTCTGCCGATGGCAATCGGAACGGATTGAAAATTCTTATCGGTTGGGAAATATTGCGAGTGACCAACATCTCTATTATCAAAAGTAATGACCCGAAGTCCTTTTTTGACTAATAGGCGCAAAAGTTCTTTCGGCCAAGAATGCTCACTCATGCCGAGTCCCATAATCAGGACGACTGTGGGAAGGTGCTTATCTCCGTACTCGTGGTATGACAAAGTAACGTTTTTTAATTTAGCAACCGGCATGAAAGTAATCCAAATCGAGCCATACTTGATGTATTAAGCTTCCATTGTCCTACAATCTGAGAACAAAATCTCTGTCGGAAAGAAATTCTTTCCTTTTCAAAAGGTGAACTACATGAAGATTGTTTTTGCAGGCACGCCTGAATTTGCCGCTTATGCCTTAAATAAATTAATAGAAGAAGGGCACGACATAAGAATGGTCCTGACTCAGCCCGATCGTCCCTCCGGCAGAGGACGTAAATTAAAAGCAAGCGCAGTCAAAGAAGTTGCACTTAAGGCTGGTATTCCTGTTGAAACCCCTTTGACATTCAGACGAGCCAAAGGGGGAGAAGAAACCGCTGCGGTTTACGACAAACTGCGCGAAATCGATCCGGACTTATTAATCGTTGCTGCTTATGGTTTGATCCTTCCTCAAGAACTGCTTGAACTTCCGAAAGGAATTTGGAGCGAATATCCGAATCTGAAAGCGGTTAATATCCACGGCAGCTTGCTGCCTGATTGGAGAGGAGCGGCTCCCATCGCCCGAGGTCTTGAAAAAGGCGATAAAGAAGCCGGTGTAACGCTTATGCAGATGGATGTCGGCCTCGATACCGGTCCGATGCTTTATAAAAAAGCTATTCCGATCACGGAAGAAGATACTGCCGGAACACTGACCGAAAAAGTTGGAAAGCTCGGTGCGGAGATGCTTGCTGAATATTTGAAAGACCCGACAAAATATCCGCCTGTGGCTCAGCCCGAAGAAGCTTCTTATGCCAGCAAGTTGGAAAAAGCCGAAGGCGTTATTGATTGGTATCAGCCGGCTCAGGTCATCGTTAACAAGATTCGCGCTTTTAATCCGTTCCCCGGGACATCTTTCAAACACGGTGAGACTGATTTGAAGGCTTGGTTTGCCGTATGCGAAAAGGATAAACAATACAAAGAACCGGCCGGAACCGTGCTCTCGGCAGACGCTAAAGGTGTTCGCGTCTGTGCCGGCGACGGCAAAGTCGTTTGTCTTAAAGAATTGCAGAGACCGGGCGGAAAGAAATTGCCCGCAAGAGAGTTTTTAGCCGGTCATCCCATTAAAGAAAAAGAACTGTTGCAATGAGTAAAGTAGCGTTGTCGACGGCTTTAATGGAAGCCGCTAAAACTTGGCAGAAAATTAAAGAAGGCTCCTCAATTGACGGAGCGCTCGGACAAATAAAGGGCGAAATTAAACCGGCTGTCCAAAGCTTGGTGTATGCCGTTGCCCGAAGAAGAGTTCTGACTCAATGGATTCTCAAGAAGTTGGCCTCTAAACCTCCTAAACCCTTGCTCTCTTCTCTGTTAGAGGTAGCCTTTGCTCAGGCCGTGCTTGGTGAGAAGAAGCCTTTTACCGTTGTTGATCAGACAGTTCGGGCTGTTAAAAAAGATCCGAGTCTGGCTAACGCGGCAAATTTCGCCAATGCGGTTCTTAGAAAGTTCTTAAGAGAGCAGGAAGCCCTCGTTGCTGAAGCAATGAAGAACGATGAGGTTAAATTTAATGCGCCTGCTTGGTGGATAAAAAAATATCGTTTGATTTTCGGTAAAGATGCCGATGCAGTTTTAGCTTTACAGCAGAAGCATCCTCCGTTGGTGCTTCGAGTTAACCGTAGAAGAATCAGTCCCGAAAACTATCTAAAGAAATTAGAAGAAAACGGGATCAAAGATGCGCTTCGCGTCGGCCAAGACGGCATAGTTTTGCTTTCGCCCAGACCCGTTTCGGATATCCCCGGATTCTTAGACGGAGAGGTTTCTATTCAGGATGCAGGCAGTCAGCTTGCGGCTCAAATCTTAAATCCTTCGGACGGCATGGTTGTGCTCGATGCCTGTGCTGCTCCGGGAGGCAAGACGGGACATCTGTTGGAAATGGCCGATGTTGATTTAACGGCGATAGAAAAAGACCCGGTGCGAGCAAAACGAATCGGAGAAAACTTAGGCCGATTGGATCTGAAAGCAGAAGTTCGAGTCGCTGATGTCGGTGATGTGGCATCTTGGAATGTAGAAAAGAAACTTTTTGATCGCATCCTTTTAGACGCTCCTTGCTCAGCTTCAGGGATTTCAAGGCGTCACCCCGATATTCCGTGGCTAAAAGATTTGAGCGATGTGAAGAGCTTGGCAAAGACTCAAGCGTATTTGTTAGATAAAATGTGGTCTATATTGGCAAAAAAAGGCAGACTGCTTTATGCGGTTTGTTCTGTTATGCCCGAAGAAGGGATCGACCAAATTAAGGAATTTGCGGCTTCACATCTGGATGCAAAACTTGTACCTTTTAAAGGAGCTCCTGAAGGATGGATAAGACTGTCCCCGCATGAGGACGCTCCTGATTTGGAGTTTATCCCTTGGGTAAGAGACGGTTTTTTCTACGCACTTTTTGAGAAAATTTAATGAATACTTTACACAGGCGCTTTGTTCGACTAACAGTTGCGGGGCTGATCGCAGCTGCTATGGCCGTTAGTGCTTGTGCAGAAGGTATTGTGCCCGTGCATGCGGAGGTGTCTGCCATTCAAGATTCCTCCAAAGCCATTTACTTTGACGGCTCCTTTGAGTTGGAGCTGGCTCCTGAGGTCAAAGAAGTTCTTGAAAGAGGAGTTCCTCTTAACTTCAATCTGGAAGTAGAAATCTTTAAAAATCGCTGGTATTGGTTTGACCGTGAGATCAGTAAGGTCACTGAAAGAATTCGTCTCAGTTATAACCCGCTGACCCGTCAGTATCGTGTCAGTCTCGGCGGGATGACTCAGAACTTTGACAATCTCGATCAAGCCATATTTTTTATGACTACGATTTCCAAGCTGTACGTTGCGCCGTACAGGGATATCAACCCGGATGACTATGAGGTCCGGGCCCGCTTCTATTTGGATACGGAAAGACTGCCCAAGCCTTTCCAGGTAACGCTCAAGAAAGATGACGGATGGAATCTAGATTCCGGATGGTTTGATGTGACGATAGTTTCCACTAAGGAGTAACCGTGTCCAAGTACTTGAGGCTTGCGCTCCTGATTATGGTGGGAGTCAGCTGTATCCTGCTTTTTTTGCTTGTGAACGCCAGCCGTAATACCGGCTTCTTTGAAAAGTACTATCAGCTTCTTTTGTGGGTCAACACCGGTGTCGCAGCAATTTTTCTGGGGCTCGTCGCCGTTCTTCTTACTCGGCTTTATCAAAGAGCCCGTAAAAAGAGATACGGCGTAAAAATCCTTTCTAAGTTTGCTTTCGCTTTATGTTTGGCAGGCGTTCTCCCGGGTGTTCTTATCTTCTTAGTTTCCGTGCAGTTCCTCTATGGTTCCGTAGATTCATGGTTTGACCGAAAGGTTGAGCGAGCTTTAGATTCCGGGTTGACGCTTGGTAGAGAAGTTCTTGAGAACTATCAGTCATCATTATTGAATCGTGCCCGTAATCTCGCGGTTGAATTGGCGGAAAGTCCTCCCGCAGAATGGGTGTCGCGTCTAGACAGTCTTCGCGAAAGAGAAAATTTATCCGAGGCGATGATTGTGACCTCCCGCGGCAGATTAATAGGCGTCAGCGGAGCCTCATTCAATACCTTAGCACCCGTGGTTCCTTCGATAAGAAACTTACAGACCGCACGATCTGAGGGGCACTGGGAGGGGCTGGAAGAAAAAGAAGGCGGCACTATACAGGCAAAAGCCATTGTGCTGATTCCGACGGTTGAGCTGCCGGCTGCTGCTCCGCTGTCTTTGCTTCCCAATGCCAGTTCTCCGAGAAGCGAACGTTTTACGTTCAGCAGAAACGGTTTTGAATCTTCCAGTCAGACAGGAGAAGCAGTTTTTCTGGAGGTGGTAGACAACATTCCGCCTTCTTTGGCTCATAACTCTGAAGTGCTGATGAACGGTTACCGCGACTATCAAGAAATGGTTCTGGCCCGCGGAGGGTTGCGTTCCATTTATTTGATAACGCTGACCTTGGTTCTTTTGATGTCTATGTTCGCTGCGATTGCCTTATCCGTCATTATTGCGACGAGAATCACGAAGCCGCTGATGATTTTGCTTGAAGGTACCCGAAGACTGGGAAGCGGCCATTATGATTTATTGCCGGAATCCAAGACTAACGATGAAGTCTCGGAGTTGACGCGGTCTTTTAACATCATGACCACGCAGCTGGCAGATGCCCGCAGAGACATTGAAAAGCGCGGCGAGGAACTCGAACAAGCCAAGGATTATCTGGAAAGTATCCTGACCAAGATGTCTTCCGGCGTAATTGTCGCGGATGAGTGGTGGAATATCGTTTCTGTTAATGCCAGTGCCTCTTCAATCCTTAAAATCGATTTGGCAGGCCGTCTCGGCGAACCTTTGCAGGAGGTTCTTCCTGATTTTATTGAGCCGATTAGAGAAGAAATCGGCAAGCCGGTTAACGGCAAATATCCGGATGTTTCGGTCCAAAGCGAACTTGTTGTGAAATCCGGTAAGAAACATCAGCGTATTTTCTTGTTCACTAGAGGATCGACCCTCTCCCTCGGAAGCCGTGAAGGTTACCTTTTGTTGTTTGACGATATCAGCTCCTTGGCAGCCGCCCAAAGAACCGAAGCCTGGGCTGAAGTTGCGCGCCGCTTGGCTCACGAAATTAAGAATCCGCTGACGCCGATACAGTTAGCTGCTGAAAGACTTCAGATGAAACTTGAGACCAAAGTCTCGGGTAAGGACGAAGAGATTCTTCAGAAGGCTACGAGAACTATTGTGAACCAGGTAACGGCCATGAAGCAGATGGTGGACGACTTCCGTTTGTACGCAAAGATCGGCTCTCCTCGATTCGAAGAGATCAATTTGGCCGAGTTTGTCCAGGAAGTCACCAACCTTTATTTGGCCGGAGATATTCATCTTCATTTGGACTTGGATCCGACGGTGCCTCTGATCGAGGCCGATGCCAACATGCTCAGACAAGTACTTCACAATCTCATTTCCAATGCGATGGAAGCAGCTCCTGATAAAGAGGCCATGCGTGTGGAAATCAGAGTCGCAAAAGAATATGAGCCCGGAACAAATGTTGTGGACGGCGTAAAGCTTGAAGTCATTGACAATGGGCCAGGATTTGCCGCTCAAATTCTGGAGCATGCCTTCGAACCTTATGTTACGACAAAGACCTCGGGCACAGGGCTTGGATTGCCGATGATAAAGAAAATTGTGGCAGAACACCGAGGTACGGTCGGGGTGGAAAATATAGTGGATGAACAGGGCCAAATATTAGGAGCAAGAATAACGATTATCTTCCGACAGCTTGCGAACTGAAGGAATTAGGAAAATAGTCATTCTTTGTTTAGAATGCCTTATAAATAGTCGAAAATAAAACGATATGGCAGTAATTTTAGTAGTTGATGACGAAGTAGGGATTAGGGAACTTCTTTCTGAGATTTTGTCTGATGAGGGTTATTCGGTGCTCTTGGCAGAAAACGCCGGCGCAGCGAGAATTGCTATCAATAATCGTCCCGATTTGGTATTGCTGGACATTTGGATGCCGGACAACGATGGTGTTTCACTTCTGAAGGAGTGGAGTTCGACAGGCAAGCTGACAATGCCCGTGATTATGATGAGCGGACATGCCACTTTGGATACCGCCATCGAGGCAACAAAATTCGGCGCCGTAGACTTTTTGGAAAAGCCGATTGCTCTTTCCCGCTTAATCTCCTCGGTTAAAGCAGCTCTCGAAAAGAATTCCGTTGAACCCAAGATCGGTACAAACCGTGCTCCTCAGCCTCGTCAGCCGCTTCAGCCTCGTCCTCAGCCCGGCTACGGTACTTATCAGCAGCCAAGACCTGAGCCTCAGCCTCAGCCGGTTCAACCTAGAATTATTGAACATAAGCACGACTCTCTTACTTCTATGATGGCGGCCATCAATTTCAATGATCCGCTAAGAGAAGCAAGAGACCAATTTGAGAGGATTTATTTTATGAATCTTCTTAGAAAAGAAAATAATAGTATGACGAAGGTTGCAAGCGCCGCAGGTTTAGAGCGCACTCACCTTTATCGTAAGTTGAAACAACTTGGTTTAGACATTGGTCGGGCCGGAAGATCAAAAGAGCGCAACGACGAGTTTTCTGAAGGCTGAAGCCAAAGCCATTTGAGGACAACATGAGAATACTGATCCTTGGAGCGGGGAAGGTTGGTGCTTCAGTAGCGGGAAACCTGGTTTCCGAGTCTAACGACATCACCATTGTCGATAAAGACAAAAATAAAATTAACGAAATCCAAGGAATGTATGACTTGCAGGGGATTGTTGGAGACGCGACGTCCCCGTCAGTTTTGGCCGACGCCGGCGCGGCTGATGCCGATATGCTCGTGGCAGTGACTGCCAGCGACGAAACCAATTTAGCCACAACATTAATTGCTGAACAGCTTTTTAATATTCCGGCACGTATTGCCCGCGTTAGAAACGAGGAATTAAGAGAGTATCCGGCACTTTTATCGACTTCCGGCTTCAGAGCAACTTCCGTGATTTGGCCGGAGGAAGCGGTAACCAACTCTATCGTTCAGCTCATTCATTATCCGGAAGCTCTTCAGGTTATTGATTTTTCTACGGCTGACTTGATTTTGGTCTCCGTTAAGACTGATGCGGGCTCCAAAATGGCCGGCAAGACCGTGGCTGATATTCATCAGGTTCTGCCTGATGCCAAGGTGCAAATTGTCTCTATCAGCCGTCAGAAGTTCCGTGTTACCAACATTAGGCCTGACACCGTCATTAATCCTGGAGACGAAGTTTTCTTCCTGACGCTTAAATCCGAGGCGTCGAATATTATTCGTGTATTCAGACAGAAGGTCAGAAGATATGACCGAATCATGATAGCCGGCGGCGGCTCTCTCAGCTTGCAGTTGGCACGAGCTCTCGACAGCTCCGAGACCGCTAACGGAGATAACTACAACATTAAAATTTTGGAAGGCGATCCGACACGCTGTCAGTATCTTTCCGAACATCTGTCGAGTTCCGTTTTAGTCTTAAACGGCGACATGACCGATGAGACTCTCTTCATTAACGAAGGCATTGCCAATATCGACGTATTTATTGCGGTCAGCAATGATGACGAAGATAATTTCATGAGCTGCTTGTTGGCTAAGCGCCTCGGGGCCCACTGCACTATCGCGCTGATCAACCGTTCGAGCTACATTGACTTGATTGACTCGACCGATATTGATATTGCTTTTTCACCGACAGAGTCCGTACTGTCTGACTTGCTTCGCCATATTCGTCAGGGAGACGTAGTTTCGGCTCATACCTTGAGAAGAGGAGCGGCAGAAGCGATGGAGATAGTTGCTCACGGAACGCCTAAAAACTCTAAGGTCATCGGCAAGCCTGTCACAAGACTAAACCTGCCGCATGGGGTGACTATCGGCTGTATTGTTCGAAAAGAGGATGAGTCTCAAGAAGTCTTGATGGCTTCTGAAAAAGATTTAACCATTGAGGACGGCGATCATGTCATTATTTTTGCTGACAGCCGCCAACAGGTGCCGGAGATAGAAAAGCTCTTTGCTCCATCTGTAGGATTCTTCTAAAGGGAGTCACAGATGCATCCTATCCTCCGTCTAATGCTCTTACCGGTCCTTAATGTTTTAGGTCCGATTATTGTGGGATTTTCCTTTGCGATGCTGATCCCGCTCATCTTGTCTTTTTGGAAACAAGACGGGGCATTTAACGGATTTTTGATTTCTTTTCTTATTACATTTTTTTCCGGTGGACTTCTTTGGTTATCTACAAGAAGTTTTAGAAGAGAGCTGATTCCTCGAGACGGATTCCTGTTGGTGACAATGGCGTGGGTTTTCTTAGCCTTTTATGCCACGCTGCCCGTTTATCTCACTATTCCGGATTTGCCTTTTACGCATGCTTTCTTTGAAGCCGTTTCGGGGATTACGACCACTTGCGCGACGATTCTTCGAGGACTTGACGATCTGCCGATGAGCGTGAATTTCTGGAGATGTTTCCTAGCTTGGTTGGGAGGCATCGGTATTCTGGTGATGGCCGTGGCAGTTCTTCCGCTGTTGGGCGTCGGTGGTGCACAGATCTTCAGGGCGGAAAGCACGGGGCCTTTGAAGGAGGGGCGCCTCACTCCAAGAATCTCGGACACAGCTAAGGCCTTCTTCAATATTTATTTTGCGATTTCCGTTCTTTGCGCAATCTGCTATCACATGGCCGGAATGGACTGGGACGATGCCATTATGCATACGTTCACCACGGTGTCTTTGGGAGGTTTCTCCAGCCATGATGCCGGGTTCGGATATTGGTCAACCAGAGCCGTTGACTATGTGTGTGTAGTCTTTTTGCTTATCGGCGGCATTAACTTCTCCATGCACTTCCTCGTATGGAAAAAGCTGTCTCCGATGCTCTACTTCAAAGACGTTGAAAGCTGTGCATGGCTTTTAACAGCGTTAGTCCTTACTCTTTTATCGACGTTCTTATTGGTTTCTTTTGAGACTTACGTCAATGTCGGAGATGCTTTTTACTATTCGGTGACCAACGTCATTTTCGTGATAAGTACCAGCGGTTTTGCGAACACAAACTATGGCGACTGGCCTTTAGTAGTTCAGCTACTGGCTTTGTTCGGCTCGAGCTTTGCCACTTGTGCCGGTTCTACCGGCGGCGGCATCAAAATGATCCGTGCGATTGCTTTGGTAAAACAGGGCGGTCTCGAATTTAAGAAGATTTTGCATCCCCGCGTCATTGCTCCGTTGGTGATTGGGAACAAACCGATTAGCAACCAAGTTATATTCGCGATTCTGGCCTTCTTAATGCTCTATATTGCGATTGCCTTCTTGAGCACGATGGTTTTCCTTCTGACAGGTTTTGACGGCCTTACAGCGTTTTCTACCGCAATTAGCTGCTTAAATAATCTTGGTCCTGCGTTAGGAAATTTGGGGCCCGCCTATAACTTCTCGTCTTTGACGGATTTTCAAGTCCTCTTCTGTACGTTTTTAATGATTATCGGACGTTTGGAACTATTTACGGTACTCGTTCTCTTTACCAGAGGTTTCTGGCGAGCATAAACTTGAGTTCGGTACTGGTTGGGATAATTAATGTAAAACCAGATACGGAAAACAGAATCAGGAGTAAGCATGTTTAGAAGAAGCTGTTTGGCTATGGCCTTAATGTCTGTTTGCGGACCGATGGTTCATGCAGCGGAAAAAGTTGGAATCAAGCCGGAGACTGTTCCGGGACGTGCAGATTATCCGGAACTACGTGCCGGTACACAGCTCGACCATCTCTATGAATCTATGTTGGCTAACGGATTCGGCATAAGCAATCCGAATGTCGGTAAAGATAAGCCTATAGTCGTCATTGTCTCTGATACTCAGTGTCCGTGGTGCAGCAAGTTGTGGAATGCAGCAAAGCCGCTGCAAAACCATGTGAACTTTATTTGGTTTCCAATTCCTGTCCTACGTGATTTGAGTATTGATCAAGCCGCTCTCATTCTTTCCTCTGAAGAACCTTGGGATGCCATGCAGCACCACGAAGATCACTTTAAAGACAAAGATTTCCGAGGTATAAATCCGACCGGAACAACTGTCGATAAAAAATACAGAGATGAAGTTTGGACCAATGCCAAAATAGCTCGTTGGTCCGGTTTAACCACTGTCCCGCTTGGTGTATTTAAAAATTCTTCCGGCAAATATATTCCAATACCTTCAGGAACAGATACCGAGGAAATAAAAAGGATCGTCGGCATTGAAAAAGATCTAAAGGAACCGTAGTAGAAGTTTTTATAGATGTAGACGAGGCTTCCCTCAGAAATTATTCTTTTATGCTGTTTCGTTTACGATAGTGATACCTACAAGACATCCTTTAAATTCTGTAGCAACATTGTTGAAATGGTGAATTGAATGTCCACGAAGATTTTCGATGATTCGATTCTAGTCAGAGTCAATAAAAAGCTCAAAGCGGATGCCTCTGAAGTCTTGAATTCGATAGGATTAAATTTTTCAGATCTCGTCCGTCTTACTTTGATTAAGCTGGTTCACGAGCGAAAACTTCCATTTGAGGTTGAGTTTTTTAAAGATGAAACGATTGAAGCTATTAGGATGGTTGAAAAGGAAGAAGTAACTCGCCATGAAAGTGTCGGCGCATACTTCGAAAACCGTGGTACGTGAGGCTTGCCTTTTGTACCACGACAATTTTTGAATGACTCTTTTTGGTATCTTATTTAGTGGACCTTTAAAGAAATCACTCCCGCTATGGAACTCCCCACGTAACAGGCACATCATCTTTAAGCGAGCGTTCAAGCATTTCGACAAAGGGATAAGCTCTTTGAGTGAAATAGACGGTTTGTTCCATTGCCGGCTTCTTCTCTTTGTCTAGATCTTTTCCTTCTCTGAAGGCTTTGTCTTCCTTGGCTTTAACCTCTTTCAGAAGTTCTTTTTCTTTTTCAATTCTTAGCTGAAGGGAGTTAAGGGCGGCAGGGATCTCTTCCGGAGTTAAAACTCCGCGAATGCCCAAAGGTTTGCCGAATACTTTAAAAATTTCCTCAGCTGTTTCGCGAAACATATAAATTTCGCCCGCAGCTTTAGAACGGAATGTGACGATTGCCATTCGGAATCCTCCGTAAAACCAAAAATTTTAGGTAGTGCTTCTCGTTTAATGAATTTCCTGAGACGGAAAGCGCTTAAGTGTGTTTACCCGATTTTACTAGGAGCTAAAGAGGACAATCAAACACTATGAGCTGTTTCAGGTCTATGCCAGGCATAAAACATCGTGGAAGCACTGCTTTCAGAAAAGTCATTTCTTTCGTTTAAAAGAATTTAGGTGATTTCAAAAATCGAAACTAATGAGCATTCAATTATTCTTACCTGTAGAAGCCAATAAGCATTGAAAGATCACCGTCAGTAATCTCTTCTAATATCACTCCGAGCTCTTGAGCGAAGATTCTAGGCTGGCTACTGCAAATTAACTCGCAAAACGCTTCCGCAAAAAATTCATAACAATTTTTTTTCGCATACTTGCTTAGATTATTCTCTATGTTGTAGCCGTGCTTAAGAAGGACCCTTCGGCGCACTGCAGTATTGAAAATAGAAGGCAAAGCAAAAGATCCTTTTCTATCCAAAAGGTTAAAGAGAGAAAAATGCACAGCATGTCCGAGCTCGTGCGCCATAATTTGGTAGACACCTCCTTTGTCAGAAAAAGAAGTCCAGAAATTTTTTTTCACTGCGGCCTCGATTTTGTCTGTGTGATTACCACAGAAGTATCGCGGATTTAGAGAAATCATTCTTTCTTTGGAACAAGTAGCCATGGAGGTTCTCAGTCTTGATTTAACTTTTATCCCTCTGATCTCTCCGAAAAGTAACGGATATTTTTCACAAACATCAGCCACTGCTCTGGCGATAGATATGGTTGTTGCGAGCGTACATGCCGTTAAGGTCTGCGGTTTTTCCTGAAGAAGTCCGCAAACAAAAAAAGCTCGCAAAATGTCCGTCGTACTGCGGGCTTTTTCGATTTCGTTCCGAAAAGTCAATAAGTTTGCTTTTTGATTGGCATGAGATTTTTCTCTGATCTCTGTGGCTATTTCTTGCATTTTCGTGAGACGACTTTCGGCAAGACACAGGTTAGAGTTAAGTGGTTCCTCTTCTTGATTAAGGTGAATATCTTCACGGTGAAGGTGGCTCTGATCACAATAATTCAGTACGGGGGAGGTGGCCAATGTTATCGTCTTATCACTCATTTTCTTAAGAAGGAAAAATATAGAAGAATTTGAATTGGTTCAAAGGATCTGTAAGTTATTGGAGGCTGCTTTTAGACTTCTTGAATTTCTGCTGTGAGTCTTAGGTTCTAAGAAGAACAGAATTGCGGTCGTGCAGATAAGTGACTGCAGGTCCGTCATGAACCTGCTTTGTCTCATTTCTAGGCTCCGATTAACAGGTCTCCTTAATATCTTACATAGAAGTATTTTGATTCATAATGCGACAGAAAGAGTCGTCAAAAAAGCAACCATTCATTTGAAAAAACGCCTTTAAACAATGGGTTATGAACTCCTGGTGGAGATCCAATGCGGGCTACAACCGAGGAAAGTCTTTCTCTTCTTACTCTGGCTCCCCATTATGGCTTCGTCTATAAAGACTCAAACTATTTCTGACCAAAGATAGAAAGCGAGCTTCAATAAAAAACCGCGCTGACGAGAAGGAGATAGAAATAGCTTAGATAGTTTCGAAGTTGGTTTCTATTCAAGTAATGTTCATGGTTCAAAAGCAATATAACTTATTGAATTTTTATTAGTTTGTCTGTTTCCTTGAGAGAGAAGTAAGCGAAATATGCGGCGTATTCTGTCGCAACAAATCTTAAACTGTTTTTAGTAAGGCATTAGAGCGGCAGTCGATGTCGCTGCTTATTCCCGTGAGAAGAGATACTGCTGGTGCCAAAGACGCGATGCAATAAAGGTGCCGCAAGTTAACGTTGAAAACGTAGTTGGTTGAAAAGGAAGAGGACTATGAAAGTTATCTTTGACAGAGATGAAAGTAAAAATGACGCTGGAGAAAATGAGTTTTTTGTTAATCTCGAGACTATTTTGCTGGCAGATGGTCTTTGGGATATTCCAACCGAATTAAGTGCGAAGCTTCTTTGTAATGATTCACGCAAGATAAGAGCAAGAGCTATCAGCAATCCGATTTCAGACTTAAATGCTCTTGAAAAATTTATTGAGAAAGAAACCTGCCGGAATAACTTAAACGAGGTTGTAGGACAAGAATTATTTGAGAAGCTCTCAATTCATTCTTTGGCGCTCTTGTTTAACAAATCTCCGGAGGCATTGCTGCGGGCCAGTGGTTCTGAGCTTATTGCTCAAAAAGAATCTGAGCTTCTACCTCTCATCAGAAATCCCGAAGTCAGATTTTGGTTGTCTTATTTATCATCCGGCGGCAGTGAGGAAGACTGTTTTTGCGAGTTCCGCTCCAAGGGCATCAGTTGGGAACCAACAAAAGAAGATTTAGATGAAATTATCCGGAGTGTTGACAAACATGGGACTCGTACAGAAAAACAGCGATTACTGGAAGAATTGCTTTCCAATCGGAATCCTTACGTCCGTGCGCTTGCTCTTCCTTATGTGCGCAATTCTGAGTTATTGAAAAATCTCCTAAAGGATCAGTTCTTTTTTGTGAGAGAAGCCGCGTTAAGAACAAAAGCATTTGCTCAAGGTAACTTTTGCGCGCAAGAGCTTGTGGAAATCATCGGCAATGACCCAGAATTAGCCGAGCTTGTTTTAGATAAAGTAAGAGAAAAGAGCGTGCGCGAAGAATTGTGCGATGCATTGAGTAAGAGTGATGTAACCGAAATACGGACACTTGCAAACGGCTGGGAAAAGATTCCGGAGGAGGCAGAAGATCCATTTCTGGAAGATATTCTAGACAGTTCCGAAGACTTCGATGACATCGGAGAAGACGAAGAAAATGATGATTTCGACAATGAATATGTCGATGCAGACGAAGAATTAGAGGATTCCGCACTAGAGGAAGATTTTTGGGACGAACTATCGGACCGCAAATCCGTTCCTTTTGGAGGAAGGTCCGGAAGGAAGCCAAGATCTTAAAGATCTTCCACGGGTCTGGGGACCTCAATACAGGCTCAGGCCCAGGAGTACTCACGATGGAAAAATACTTTGAAAATTTAAAAACAGGGAACACACCGGTCATCTTTGTTCTCTCAGGCGCAGGTCTGTCGGCAGAAAGCGGTATTGCAACATTTCGTGATAAGAATGGCCTATGGATCAAGAACAATGCAAGAGAGCTAGCCACAATGGAAGCTCTGGCCAGAACTCCAGATAAAGTTTTTGAGTTTTACAACAAAAGGTTTGAAACTGTATGCCGCTGTCAGCCAAATTCAGCACACTACGCATTGGCCAAGTTTGCCCGGGAAACAATTGGCTTTTGTGAGTTTATTCACGTAACTCAAAATGTAGACTGGCTAAATGAGTTAGCTGGGGCGCCTCAGGTCTACCATCTCCATGGATCATTGAATCAGGCACGTTGCAGTGCTTGTGGAGCTGTCTTTCCTCGTCCAAATTCATTTCGGAAAGACAATGTCTGTCCTTCGTGCGGAGCAAAAGGCTACTCGGTCAGGCCCGATGTAGTTCTTTTTGGCGAGCAGCCATATTTCATGGACTGGATTCCAAATTATTTGAAGAGGACAGATGTATTTGTTGCTGTAGGAACTTCCGGAGAGGTTTATCCCGCGGCATCATTTTCTCGGCTATGTAAGAACGCAATAAAGATCAACATCAATCCTGCGGAGGCAGGCCATATAGAGAATTCTTCATATTTTCATTTCCATATTTCGAAAAAGAGTACTGAGGCGCTTCCAGCATTGTTAGAGGTATTGACATTAACAATTAAAGAAAGCGCTTCATGTCGGGAAGAGAATCTTGTTCTTCCTGATTAATCAGCTAATTAAATTGACTTTGTGCGATGTAATCCAATAAATAGCGTAGTGTGTAAGGTAGCCACCCGATAGAAGCCCGTTAAAAGCAAAGCTACTCCGAAAAGTGGGAAGAGGAGGAGGAAAAAGCACCCTCCTCCAGCCCTCGTCAGAGAGGATACCTTCTTTCTTTTGTGATGTGATAGAGGTCTCCATAGGTAGCAATCCAGCCATCAAGTAAACGTGAGTCTTGAAGGACGACTTCGAGCCGGTATTTGCCGTTATCTAGTTTTTTCAATACTTGATCTTTGGCAAAAGGTGTTTCTTCAAAATTTCGTGCCGAATCTTCTCCAGTAAATTCCAATACCCAACGTACTTTTTCGCCGTCACTGTAGTTGAAATGCCGAGAGTTAAGGTATTCGGAGAGGCAGAAATCTTTCGGTACCTCTCTTGAGAAATCTGTCATCTTGGCGCTTTTGATTCGATGAAGCGCTAAATGAAAAATTTTGTCATCGTTCTCATAGGTGCACACCAAATAAAGGCGAGATTGTTGCTGTACGAGCCCTAAAGGATTGATAATTCCTGTTCTGCAAACTCCATGCATATTCTTATAGCTAATTCGAAGTTTTTTCTCTTCGAATAATGCGTTAGAAACCTCATCAAAAATCCTCGGCAGAATTTTGGCAGGAAGTTGGGGAAGGGCCGGGGAGACAAGGGCTACCTTTTGCAGCCATTCTTTTTCTTTCCGGTTGGAGTGTTTTTCATTTAAAACCTTATCGGCTTTGGCAAATAGGAAGTCAAGAGACTTAAGGATAGAGCCTGGAACTTGATTTTTGATATATTCCTGAGCTAACTTCAAAAGAAGACACTCATTAGGTTTAAGTTCCAAAGTTTCCCATTTATTTTCCGAACGGTTTCGACTGTAGCCGAATTTCCTGTCGCGAGGATCACGTTCAACTCCGAAAGAATCTGACTCTGATATTCTTTTCAGATATCTTTGTACCGACCTTTTGGACAAATGGATGCTGGCCGCTTCCAATGATTCGATGATATCTTCAGCACTGGTTTTATTCGGGCTGTAAGGAATCCGGTTTAAAATTTCAAGTACTATTTGAGCTTCTTCCAACTTATTGGGTTTTTTATCCATATTTGAACTCTTTGTATTTTCTATGTGCGTGGGCCGGATGCGCCTCTTTGTGCAATCGAGAAAAGAAAACTTAGACGTAATTTTGTAGCCGTTCACAGAAAATAACAAGACAAACCTCTGGTTATCTGAACGCTTCGCCTTTACAGCGGTGAAGAGATTTTCTTTGGCTCAAGTCTTTGTCTTCATAATGTCTCTGGCCTTATGCCTGTACAGAGAAGGAAAAACGCACAGAGAATTTCTTGAACACAGCATAGTTGAAGGTACTCAAGATTGTTCTTTTTCGGTTTTATGCAGCTCCAGGATTCGAAACTTTGGCTAAAATTAGTGGGATTCTGGAGGAGTATTCTTTGTGAAGACAGGTTTTCTACTCGTGGCTCATAAGCCCTTAGCCTCGGCGTTTAATTCAGTCGCTGAAGAAATCTTTGCGGGACTGGAGGCCGTGGAGGCAGTGGATATAGATTCCGACGAGGATCGGCAATTGCAGCAGGAGCAGCTCGAAAAAGCTTGGAATGCGATAGATGCGGACCAGAAAGTCGTGCTGGTCGATGTTTTTGGTGCAACACCCGGCAATGTCGTTTGCGCATTTGCAAAAGAAAAAAATTGCGAATGCATCGCTCCGTTAAGCCTCCCTCTTCTGATGAAACTCCTCTGCTACAGAAATCAGCCTCTGGAAGTATTGTTGGAGAAGGCTTCTGAGGCGGCGCAAATCGCAACGAGAACAACTAATGAAAACAATTAAAGTTACCGTGTTGAATAAGCTTGGTCTGCATGCCCGACCGGCTACTAAATTAACTCAAAAAGCTAACGAATTTCTCAGTTCTTTGAAGATCACCAATGGCCGCAGAGAGGTCAACGGTAAGTCCATCATGGGAGTGATGCTGATGGCCGCTTCTAAGGGAACCGAGCTGACTTTAATCGGAGACGGAACCGATGAAGAAGAGATGCTTTCGGAACTCAAACAGATGTTTGAAGATAAGTTTGGTGAGGCTCAGTAAGCCATGACGGAAAGCAGCGCAACAGGCAGAAAGGAACTTAGCGGAATAGGCGTATCGAGCGGACTCGGTTTCGGCAGAGCACGTGTAATGGCGATGGCTCCGCTACAGCTTCCTCAGTATTCCATCGCTCCTGACCAAATAGAATCAGAAAAAGAAAGATTGGTTAAGGCAATTGCTTCCGTTAATAAAGAAATTAACCGCATGCTCTCCAGAACGCCGAAGAGAGCCCCGAAAGAGCTGAAGTCCTTCTTGGAAATGTTCAAGATGCTCATCAATGATCAAACCATGAAAGAAGAGGTTGATCATATTATTGCCGAACGCTTGATCAATGTGGAATGGGCTTTGGCGCAGCACTTGGAAGAGGTAAAGGCGGTCTTCGAAAATATGACCGACTCTTACTTGGCAGAACGCGGTGATGATATTGAACATGCCGTCAATCGTCTGCAGGAAGAGCTTCTCGGAAAGGGCAGAAGACTGCAGGCTGAAGTAAGAACGGCCTTAGAAGAAGTCATCCTTGTTACGAACGACCTATCTTTGGCGGACGTGATTTGGCTGACTGAATATGAAGACCTTGACCTTGTAGGCATTATCACAGAGAAAGGCGGACCGACATCTCACACTGCAGTTCTGTCGCAGACATTGTTTATACCGGCAGTTGTTGGGGTTGCAGGAGCTAGAAGCCAGATTCAAGATGGGGATCAGCTCTTCGTAAACTCTAATACCGGAGAAATAATCTGTAATCCCTCGCCGGAAGAGATCCTGGAAATTACAGCTCAAGTCCAAGAGCAGGAAGAGCTTTACTCCGAGTTCTACCGTGCCCGCAGACGTGTCGCAGAAACAAAGGACCAAAAGCATAAGGTTAAGCTTCTGGCTAACATCGCCATGGTTGCCGGCTTGGATGAAGTCTTGCATCAGGGCGCTCAGGGCGTGGGGCTCTTCCGCAGTGAATATTTGTTCATGGGAAGAAACCGCCTTCCTGACGAGGAAGAACAGTACGAAAGCTACAAAGAACTTATCGAGTCGATGGGCGGCAGGCCCGTCACTATTAGAACCTTGGATGTTGGAGGAGATAAACTTCTGACCCACGAGGCGAAGGCGGCCAACCTTCCTCAGACTGCTCTAAATGAAGAGGAAGAAAATCCGGCTTTGGGTCTGAGGGCCATTCGTTTTACCTTGGCTAATCCCTCCCTTTTCTTAACTCAGATAAGAGCAATTCTCCGTGCAGCATATAAAGAAAACGTCAAGATTCTGCTTCCGATGGTAACTTCCATAGAAGAAATCATTGAGGCAAAAAGATATATCGAGACGGCAAAGGCACAGCTTGCTGCAGAAGGAAAGCTCTTCAATCCTGAAGTTCCGGTTGGAATTATGGTAGAAGTTCCGGCCGTGGCTATTCGCCCTGAGCCTTTCCTTCGAGAGGTAGATTTTGCATCATTGGGAACCAACGACTTGGTTCAATACACGTTGGCTGTAGACCGCGGAAATCCATCTGTTGCTCCGATTTACAGCGAATACCACCCGGCAGTCCTCCATTTGATTGCTAATACGGCAAAGGCGGCTCAGAAGCTTAATAAACCGCTTTCAGTGTGCGGCGAGATGGGCGGAAAGAAAAATTTGGCGCCGTTCTTTGTCGGTTTGGGATTCGAAGAACTTTCGATGGCGGCAATGCAGATTCCTTCCGTCAAAAAACAGATTAGGAAATTGACACTGGAAGAGTGCCAAAAGTTTGCTAAGAATCTGCTGAGAAAAAATACGTCTGCTGAAGTAAAGACAGCAATAAACAATTTCATGACTAAACACGAGGATAAAAATGTCAATTAAAAACGATGCCCTGACGATGGAAGAGTTCGAAGAGATGGAACGCCTGACCGAAGCAGTAGCTCAGGAAGTCGGACCGCATGACATCGACGCTTCTTTTTTGGACGGCTTTTTAACCGGATGGGCTCTTTTACCGGATGCTCCGGGACATCGTGTTTGGATTGAAGCAGTTTTTGCCAAAGACGGGAAGCCAATCGCTGAGACTGAAGATTTCAAGAAACTCAGAAAACTTCTGATGAAGAGATATAAAGAAATCAACGAACAGCTTAAGAATTCTCAGGTTATTGATCCGGTACGCTTTGAGCCGGAAACTGAAGAGCTTCTTGCCGAACCTCTGGAAGAACAGCTCAGCTACCTTAGCCCCTTCGTTAACGGTCTCTACTGTGCTATTTACGACATCCCGAATAACTTGAACTTCAATGATCTGGATTCCGTTTATCCCTTAGTAGTTGGCACTTCTAATTTGGAATCCATTTTAGGCAAACCGCAGAATGAAGCCGGTGAAGAAGTCGAAGAAACGGCAGTCACCTATGACGATTTCTACGATGCGCTTGAAGCGGTTGTGAATAACGTGGCTATCATGGCAAACGGCATGAAGGGTTATCCTCTTCCGCGGGATGTAGAAGAGAAGTTGGCCGAGGAAGAAGAGCCTGAAAGTTAGTTTGGCGGATTCTTCTTTTGCAAATAAGCAATAAGAGGAATTAGAACTAGGACTGGGAGGCCGAGCAGCGCAGTGCCGATAAAGAAATTGCTGTAGCCGACGGCTTCCACGATTACTCCCGAGAATCCTGCCAGGAATTTCGGCAGAATAAGCATGATTGAGGAGAACAGCGCATACTGAGTCGCTGAATAGGCGACGTTCGTAAGTCCGGAGAGATAAGCCACAAACGCGGCGCTGGCCAATCCACCTGCAAGGTTATCGGCACTGATGGTAAAAATCAGAAAGGTTACGTCATGGCCGACGGTGGCTAACCAAGAGAACAAAAGATTTGTTCCTGCAGATAGGACTGCACCTAAGAACAAAGTTTTAAGAACACCAATCTTAAGAACGACGGCGCCTCCTAAGAAAGCCCCCGCCAAAGTCATGATGACGCCGAAGATCTTAGAAATAGCGGCAACTTCTTCCTTTGAATATCCTAAGTCCCGATAAAAGGGATTGCTCATGACTCCCATCACAACATCGCTGATGCGGTATGTTGCAATCAGCAGAAGAATTGCAACGGCGTGCCAACGGTAGCGAATGAAGAAATCATAAAGCGGAGTAAGACAGATAACTTTCAGCCATCCGATAATTTTGGAAGCCGGAAGCGGAAGGTTAGGATGTGCTAGGCAGAATGCGTCGATGGCTGTTTTGGTTTGAGCCAGTTGTTCTGCTTTATGTTCTTTGTCGGCCTCATTAGGAGGCGGGGATAAAAGCGTTGTACAGAGGCCTACCGCCATAGAAGCTGCCATCACCGTATAAGCTACTGTCCAGCCGAACTGATCGTAGGTAAGAGCGTCGTCAGCTCTTGAAGCAAAAGCCGCAATGGCAAAAGCTCCTGCACCGGCCCAAATCATGGCTAATCGATAGCCCGTTTGATAGGAAGCGGCCAGCGCACCCTGGTATTCTTCGGCGGCACTTTCGATTCTATAGGCATCCAATGAGATGTCTTGAGTAGCGGAAGCAAAGGCCGTCAGCCCTGCAAAGATGCCTAATTGAAGCAGTTGGGTTTGCGGATTGCTGAAAGCCATTCCAAGCAGACCGATGACGATTAGAACCTGAGAAAAAGAAAGCCACGCTTTGCGCTGACCTAGTTTTGCGGTCAGGTAGGGAAGGCTGATATTGTCAACGAGAGGGGCCCACAGCCATTTGCATCCATAGGCTAGTCCAAGCCAAGACATAAAGCCGATGGTTTTTAAATCAACTCCTGCTTCTCTAAGCCAAAAGCCGAGCGTTCCTAACACCAAAAGAAGCGGAAGGCCGGCGGAAAACCCAAGCAAAAACATCCTCAGACAGACAGGCTGAAGATAAATCTTAAAGAGGGATTTCCAAGAAGCAGAATCAGACATAGAAACTAATAAATCTCTGAAGGAGCGTCAACCCAAGTCCATTCTCCGAGAGGCAAATCCTTCGGAAGATCTAATTTCCCGAATTTGATTCTTTCTAAAGCTTCAACTCGATTGGAGACAGCGGCAAGCATTCTCTTTACTTGATGGTATTTGCCTTGAAAGATTGTCAGATCCAGAACTTTTTCTGAAATTAAAGAACACTCATGGGCCTTAACAATCTCGTCGGAGTCATCGAGTTTTACGCCGGCCAGAAGCTGCTGAATCATTTTATCGGTAATCGGATGCTTTGCAGTGACTCTATACACTTTGGGCACTTTTTTCTTAGGATGAGTCAGGCGATGATTGAGCTTGCCGTCATCTGTCAGAAGGAGAAGTCCTGTTGTGTCTTCATCAAGGCGCCCGATAGGCTGCACGCCTCTAACGCGCAAAGGCGGCGGAAGAAGAGAAAGTACGCTTGGATGATGCAGAGGCTTCAAAGAGCATTCGTAATGCTGAGGCTTATTGAGAAGGATGATGGCCTTTTCAAAGAATCTCCACGGTTTGCCGTCAACCTCAAAAGTGAGATTGTCGGTATCAATCTCTTCATAAGGATCGGTAACGAGCTCGCCGTTTGCCTTAAATCTTCCGTTGGCGATGATTCCGACACATTCATGGCGAGTGCCGAAACCTTGAGAAAATAGTACTTGTTCAGCTTTCATGTTCTGGTGAAAACAAATAGTCGATGATGAGCGGAGCGTGATCCGAGAATCTTTCTTCCTTATAAATCGATGCGTTTGCAGCCGCATCGCAGATGAGGGGAGTGCCAATCTGATAGTCAATGCGCCAGCCAACGTTCTTAGCTCTGGCTTGGCCTCGGTTGCTCCACCAAGTGTACTGCTCCGGACGTTTATCTAGTTTTCTGAAGATGTCGAACCACCCTTCGTTATCAAAAAGGTTTGTCATCCAAGCTCTTTCTTCAGGAAGGAAGCCGGAATTTTTTAAATTTCCTTTCCAATTCTTGATATCGATTTCTTTGTGAGCAATATTGACGTCTCCGCAAACAAGAATTTCTTTTCCGGTTTTCTTAAGTTCACGAAGGTGAGGCAGGAATACGTCCAAGAAACGGAATTTAGCTTGCTGACGTTCATCCGAGGAACTTCCTGAAGGGAAGTAAACTGAAATCAAAATAAAATTTTTGAAGGAGAGTTCAACGTAACGGCCTTCGTTGTCAAACTCTTCAATGCCGAATCCTAAACGGACCTTGTCGGCTTTTTCTTTGCTGTACACGGCACAGCCTGAGTAGCCCTTTTTGGCAGCATAGTGTGCATAAAAGTTATAGCCCAGACAGTTCCGAATATTTTCGGATATATCAGATTCTTGAGCTTTCAGTTCTTGGATGCAAACAAAATCCGGGTTTTGTTCTTTCATCCAATTAAAAAAACCTTTTTGAGAGGCACTTCTGATGCCGTTTGTATTGATGGTGATAACTCGTAGCACTTTTACACTGGAAAAAATTCTAAAATCGTAAGATTAATCGTTTAACTTTTTACTTACCTGAAATGTCCACTCTACAGCAAAACTTTATCCAATTTTGTATTGATTCAAAAGTTCTCAGATTCGGAGAGTTTAAGACGAAAGCAGGCCGTTTGTCCCCGTACTTCTTCAATGCGGGCCTTTTTAATACCGGCTCCATGCTTCATACTTTGTCAGATTTTTACGCGAAGACTCTTATCGCCGCAATCGATACAGGGCGAGTAAAGTGCGATATGGTGTTTGGCCCTGCTTATAAAGGCATCCCTTTGGGCTGTGCCGTTGCAATCCGCATGGCCGAACTCGGCCGAGACCTTCCGTTTGCATTCAACCGAAAGGAAGCCAAGGATCACGGCGAAGGGGGCTCCATTGTCGGGGCGTCTCTTCAAGGTAACGTTGTTATTATCGATGACGTGATTTCTGCGGGAACTTCCGTTAGAGAGTCCGTTGACCTTATTCGCGCCAACGGTGCCGTCCCTTCCGGCGTTCTCATTGCGTTAGACAGAATGGAATGCGCAGGCAACGCAGAAACAGTTAAAAAACAATCTGCAGTCCAAGAAGTAGAAGAACAATACGGAATTCCCGTTTGTTCAATTGCTAGTTTGAAAGACTTGATGAGTTATCTGAAGAACTCAGAAGCTTCCGAACTTAAGCAATACGAGAAAGCCATTGAGGCCTACAGAAAGGCTTACGGCGCTTAAGACTACACAGCACTTTCCAAAACCTAACAATTGGTTAGGTTTTGGAGCGCGTATCACAGAATGTTTAGTTGAGAAGAAAGTAGGCTCCCCTGCAGAACCTAACTTTTAAATGCAGCTAAAAATCGGCCGGTCTATCCGCCCTGCGGTTTGGCAGTTCTCTCTTCTTACTAAGTGCTCTCGAGTTACTGGTAACGTGTCATGGATTAGCTCAAACATCTGGCCTGAACAACAAGATGGCGGAAGAGAAGTCTTGTCGGCAGCGAGAAAGAATCTTCGAAAGGGATGATAGGGTCGAGGTTCTTTGGAAGCTGATGCCATAAATGAAATACAACTGTCTTCCACTCAAGAGACATTTACTATGGACAAAAAAGAGAATAAAAGTTTTATAGGAGGTGTCTCTCCTAAAAAATTTTCCGAGAACACGCTAAGGAATGTGGCACTTCTCTTGAAGGTACCTTATTTTGAAAAAGATCGGAAGTGGAAATTTCAAATGGGAGATCTCTACTTTTTTGCCACAATTAAAGATGAAGATTTCATGAATAGCGTTCTTGACGGAAAGGAGAATTTTTCCACAGGAGATGTTTTGGTGGTTGATCTGTTGATCTCGCAATCCATCGAAAATAACAAAATTATTACTTCATATATTGTTCAAAAGGTTTTGGAACATAAAAAAGCGCCTAAACAATTAACCTTTCCGATGTGAGTTTTTAGCTAACTTTTTCAGCTCAAATCCCATCTAAGGACCTCATTGGAGTCTCCGGTCTAGAGCCAGAGACTCCATTCAGTCATTTTGATAGTGCGTGATAAGGCGAGTACTTAGAAGAGCAGCTTCAGGCCAACCTGTGCAGATTCGGTGTGATATCCGGACTGCCCGGCTCGGAATGATCCGCTGACCCAGCCTTTCAGGTTACGACTGAGAGAGCCTTCCGCACCGAGTCTGATTTCACCGGTGTTTTTGCCTCCGCTCATGTAAACACCTTCGGTTCCCATCTGTACACCGGCCTTCTTCGTGTTGTGCAGCCAGTTGCCTTCGACAAACGCCGTTAGCTTCGTATCTTGCTTAACCATGAATCGGGCTCCAAGACGAACCGTGGCATTATTCTTACCGAGCTGTTTAAATTTATACCCGTGGGTATCGCTGACAGAATTGTTCTTCAAGTCTGTGACGATGAGCTGAGCTTGCGGCTGAATAATGAAGTCGGTTTCTTTCTGAGTGCCTGTCTTGGCAAGTTTGAAGCTATAACCTGTTTCGACGGAGAAAGTGAATCCGTGAGAGCGGAATTTGAGCTCCGGATCTTCTCCGGTAATCCGGTTGTCATAGCGTCCGTACTGCAGCCAAGTATCAGTGTAGAAGCCGTCATCTGCATCAGCGCCGGTATAGAAGGTGCCGTAAACGCCAAGGGCGAAACCATCGATTTTTCCTTTGGAGAAGGAAGCTGCCCTTGTCTTGGATTTTCCGTAAAGACCGCCAGCATAAAAACCAGCGACAGCATTGGTTTCAGCAGAGGGTTTGAAGCGAAGAGCGTCCATACCCAGCTGAGTAACGGAGGTAGAAAGTCGAGTCTTTTCTCCTTCGGTACTGAAGCGAGAGTGAGAAGCAAGCTGACGGACCCATCCTGCAGCCTGACGGAGCTCGCCTGATTGTGGATCGACCACGTAGGCCTGACCCATTCTGTCGTGCAGGCGCATATTCATCTGTTCGGCAGCTAGTGCTAAGCCGATGTACGTACCGGCCTCAGAGCGTACGCGTCGGTTCACAGAGTTTAAGTACCAGCGTTTATTGTCCGCAGAATTCATCAAGAGATAATCATAGGCCCCGGCTTTGGCTGCCCCGTCGAGCAGGAAGCTGACATTAGAGTTGCCCTCGATGCTGACTAAGGTTATGCCTTCTTGAGTTTGAGCCCCTTTACCATCCAAGTTATTAACTCGAATGAATCCGTTCCCTGTCGCGTTTCCTTTGACGAGGAGAGTGTTTTGATGGGAGTTGGTATCTGAAGCCAAATCTGCATCAAACACTAAAGTACCTCCTTTGCCGACAAAGTCGCCGTTTACGGTCAGCTTACTTTCCGTGGTCTTCTTGGCATCAATGCCGTTAAGGTAAACGGTACCGGCATTTGTCAGGTTGTTTATCGATCCGAAAGCTTGTAAATAAGCCTCTTTTCGGACATCAAAGGAAGCGGCAAGATTTAAAGGATCTTCTGCAGTTCCGGAAATTGCTCCGCCTTGTTCGATGGTGGTTGTGCCTTCAGAAGCGTAATTAGAATGAAGCGTGAGGACACCTTTTCCTGTCTTAATGACATTGCCGGAGCCGGTAAGTTTTCTGCTACCGGCTGAACGAGTTACCAGCGCTACCTCGTTCCATCCTTCATCTGCGTCAAGGTTCAAGTGCAGAGTACCTTCATTCTTAATCTCGGAGGCTCCTAAAGCATCAAGTTTTTCCACAGCCAGATGGGAGGGGGAGTCTAGAACGATTGTTCCGGTAAATCCAGTGGAGGATTTTGAGAACTTTATATCGGACTTAGCCAGATTGATCGAACCGTCTCCATGGAAAGTGTTGGAGACGGAGGAGCCGTCAGCAATGTCCTTGAAGGTTAGGTTGCCTTGTTCTTCCAGAGTAACGTCCGAAGAACCCAAAGATTGAGAGGATAGAGCGAGGACGGAAGCATCGTTGGCGATTTCCACATTTCCTGTGAGTCCGGCATTAGAGTGAGAGACCTGTAAAGTCTCAGATTCGACTTTAAGGGTGCCGGTTCCTGTCAGGGCATTATGTCCGTTGGAAAGTCCACCTTTAGCCAGAGTCAAAACAGCATTCTTATCCACGAATACAGAGCTTTGTCCGGCGAATTGGTTGAGTTTTCCGATAGTTTGAGTTGTTCCGGCGGCTTGTTCATATGAAGAACCGGCATCCAGGATGAGTTCACTTGTCTTGCCAAGAGCGCTATCTGTCGCAGCTACAAGCTTCATGCCTTGAGTAACGGTTGTTGTACCTGTGTAAGCATTGGCACTATTTTGCAGCCGAATAATATTTCCTTCTTGTTGGCCTTTTGCAATGACAAGGTTGCCGCTTGAACCGGCTTCGTCTTTGATCCATGCAGAGAAAGTATCTCCACCGGCTAATCGTCCCGGTGTTAAGGTCAGAGTCTTACCTCCTTTAATTTCTACGCCGACAAGACCGTAACCGACGTAAATACCTGCCTTTTCTGCGGATTGTTCAGAGGTAAAGGCTGAGAGACTGAAGTTATAGTGTCCTGTCCCTATTTGGTTTTGATCTTCCTGATCACCAGAATAAAGCTTGTGTGTGCTGTCCTCGATTTGGCGTGCATTTCCGCTTTCATCAAAGAATTCGCTGACCAGTTTGTTTTTGTCAAGGTCGCCTACAACGAGTGATGTGTTCTTCCAAGTATCTTCATTGTAGAGTCCGACAATTTTTGCATGAAGAACGCCATTTAGGGTACCTTCGTCTTGGTCAAGTAAAGAGAAGTCTTTAATGGCCTCGTAGTAACTGTCTTGAGAGTTGACGGCACTTTCGGATAGGCCAACTTGGATTTTGCCTGTGCCGGAGAGCTTTAACTCATGCGTGCCTGTTTTGTCCCCGGATTCGAGATAGCCGCTGATATTCAATAAGGTCTTGGCATCTGCTTTGCCCGGAGTGACGATAGCATTCGAAGCATCCAATGTTCCTCCGTTAAAGCTCAGACCACCGATTTTGTAGGGAGTATCGCTTGAGGGGACTTGGATTAGGGCTTTTCCGTTTTTATCTAAGACAAGTGAGCCTCGGGTCAGGGCTGCTTGGGCATTTGCCGTGAGATCGACAAAAGCATTTTCAACATGGATGTCACCGTAGAATTGTTCTCCCATCGTTTGAGCGACATCAGTTGTAAACATTATTCGATGGGCAGTATTTCCTGCTCCAATAGCAATCGTTCCACCGCCGGAGATGACATTCTTTAATTCCCATTCTTCGTCATACTTCAAGAGAAGGGAGGATCCTTTCTCAACATTCGCACTGACGTTGGTTGCATTAGCAAAGCCGGTAAGTTCAGCGAAAGAAAGTGTAGAACCATTGTTTATTTTATAACTTCCTTGGAACCCGTCGCTGTGAGTAATTGTGAGGTCAGAGCCTGAAGTGACTTGGACATTGCCATTAGTGGAAGTCAAAACATTGTCAAAGTTTCCATTTAAACCTTTCAAGGTCAGGAGAGATTCCTCCGCAATTTCAATAGCCATTGACCCGACAGAATCGGTCTTCGTCAAAATAACTTCAGCCTTAGTTTGCTTAACTTCAGCCTTAGTTTGCTGAGAACCAATCTCTAATTTCCCTTTTAGGTCTTTATTAGAACTTTCGATTCTGAGAGCTCCTTCATCCACAAGAATGTTGCCGTTGCCTCCAAGGGTACCCTGAATCCATGAAGAAGTTCCTTCACTCCAATTGCCGATGCTTCCCCCTGCGTTAACCAGATGTAGGCTAGAGGAGGAAGCTTTTGTTAAGTTCCAATTCCCTGTTCCGGAAATTCTATTGGCGTACGTCTGCTCGTCAATATTGATAGTGCCAGAGTTTTCGATATCAGAGACGTGACTACCCTGGGTTCCTAAGCCCTCTGCATTTTGTAAAGTCAAAGAGCTGTCAGAATTAACCTTTAGTTTCCCTTTAAATTCAGTAGCTCCTTTAGCGGCATTGAAGATTAGATTATCCGTAATAATAATTGTGCCTTCACCGAGGATACCCGCCGAAAAATCATCACCTTGGGCACCAATGCCTTTTTTAAAGGTTACGGTCTTTTCTTCTTGTACATCCAATAAAGTGAGGATTGAAGTAACGAAGGCACCGATTTTTTCATCTTTTGTATCTGAGTAGTCGATGTCGAAGGTTCCCTCAACACCTTTAGCCAGCTCAAGTTTCTTTTCTGCAGTAACCACGGAATAAGTGAACTGTGGATTGGAAGTTGAGGTGTCTTTAGGACCACTAACTAACGTGGTATACGCAGTTTCATCCAAATCAAGAAGTTTTGACCATTCATCATTTATATTTGCAGTAAATCCGTCGAGGCTAATCTGGTCGTCAATGGCTCCTAATTTATTGACTTGCAGACTGCCGGCGGCTTTTTGATTGACTAAGTCAACTTCTCCTAACTTCAACACTGAGCCGGAGGACATTTCAAGTTGGGAGAGTTTCCTCTCTCCTATTACCAGTGCGGAAGAATTGCTTTCCAGCTTTAACGTGGCGTTTTGTAATGCCGTCACATTTTGCTTTTGCTTATCAGAAAGTTCTATGTGTGCCTGCTGAAGCACGAGGGTTCCCGAAAACTCTCCTTGTTTTTCATTAAAAGTAAAAATGTTGGCTTCACTGTCTTGTGCTTGATAAACGATGCTTCCTGTTCCTTCGAAGATGTTAGAAGAGCTCCAGGAATCAGTGCCTTGGTATTGAACCGTGCTGTTCTGACCCAGCTCAATGGTAGAACTTCCGAGTGAGGATACCTCCCCAAGCGTCAGGGAAGTGTATTTCAAAGAAACAGGTGCCTTGAATTGATCGTTAGAAGAGGAGAGGGTGACATCTAGCACCGAGCCATCTTTTCCTTCAAAATTAAGGCTATTACCACCTTTCAAGGTTCCCTCAACTGTAGAGTCTCCTCTAATCGTCAGGTCAGTGGCTGCATTCATTACAACTGTGCTGGAGCTAGCAGTATTGAGACTTCCGATGGTATGAGAACCATCTTTGAGAGTAAGTGTGGAAGCGTCTTCAAGCGAAACTTCGGATGCAAACAATTCACTTTTCTGACCAAGGGCTCCAGCCACGGCTGTCAAAGAAGAGTCTGCGGTAAGGATCAGCGTACTGTCAAAGTTATTGGTGCGATTATCAAAGTTGAGTTCTCCGTGAATTTCGACTTTGCTGTCGCTTCCCTTGCTGCTGGTTAACTTCGCCGACAAAGTGGAATCGTTACCTTTTTCGACAGGTCCTAAAACCAAGGTCTGGTCCTTATTGACGTTGACGGTTGTAAGTTTGTAGCCTAATCCAAAACCTTCAGAGGTGCCGAAGAGAGGAGAATCGGAGGCATCGGCAGTAAGACCCCACGAGTAGGTCAACTCAGCAGTCCCATCTTTATAGTCGAATGTTTGTGAGCCTAGGTCTAGGTCATTTCCGTCGGCATCGACTAATTTGATATTGGCCAAACTTCCAGTGACATTGCCGAATCCAAAGTAAAGTCTTACAGGGCCGTTGTCTTGATCTAAGAGAGGCAAATCCAAAGCGGCATCGCCTTTGCCTACCTTACCGCTGAGGTTAACTTTTATTTTTCCTTGAGGGGAATTCGAAAAGTCAAATCCTTTGGAGGCGGTAATGGTGTTGGAAATTTCTTTGGCACCCAGGTAGCTTGGTACAGAGGAAAAATCCAGTGTGGCACCGGCTAGAAAGCTGACTTTTCCTGTAGTTTTAAATGCTTCCTTGACAATAGCTGCTGTGGATTGATTATCGAGCTTAAGTGAAGCATTTCCCATTGCGGTCGCATTTTGACCGTCAAGTGAAATACCGACGTTGTTGAGAGCAAGAGTGCCGGTAAAAGTACCGGAATTGTTCTGAGATCCGAATTTAAAACTATCTTGATTTGTCCCGGAGTTAACGAGGCTCAGAGTTCCACTGCCTGAGAGCTTCTTATTTTCAAAAGACGCACTGTCTTTCTCTTGATCGTTTGAATAATAGACCGTGAGAGAAGAGGTGCCGTTTAAAGCGATATTTCCTGAGCCCACTCTCTTCCAACCGTAGTCGCTCTCCTTGTCAGTAGAAACTGTGGCATTTTCAAGGGTTAGACCGCCAGTAAAGGTCGGGGTTAAATCAACGTACTTTCCAGCCAAAGTCAGGGATCCGCCATTTACCAGAAGGGAACCCTCACCTTGGAAAGTATTGTTATTGTTCGAGGTTCCATCCGGAGACTCAAAAATAACCTTTGAGTTGGCGACAAATGTAACAGCACTTGTTCCCAGACTGTCGGCTTTATTAAGCGTTAAGGTTGATGCAGTCAGATTGGTAGGACCGGAGAAGGTGCCACTAGACAAAATTTTAAATTTAGTATTTTCAATGCGTAGATTTCCTGCTCCACTGACAATTCCGATTTGGCCTGCATCAGTAGATCCCGTAAGTTTTAGAGAATTATCTTTCTCTATAACCAGTGAGGTTTTGTCGTCAGCCCCATTGATATTCTTTATCGTCTGAGAAGTAGTCGGTTTATCTTCTTTGGAATCAATGCGTTTGGAAACGGTAAGAGTAGCCGCACTTCCAAGCACTACACTTTCGGTATTTCCGAGAGCTTCGGTAGCGACTAGGGAAAGTTTTCCGGATGCTCCGACTTCCGTCTTACCAGAGAAAGAATTTTGATAGTTCTCTCCTCCGATGAAGACAGTATTTGAAGCAGGAATATAAATTCCTCCTATGCCCGTTAGCTCCATCTCTGCGGTGTAGGAATCCGTAGAGATGTCTGTTTGATCTTCGGTCAGCCCATTCAGAACCACTTGGTCCAAGAGCTCGAGTTTCATAAGACGCGAACCTAAGGCAAGACCACCGGCTTCGGCACTGGTTCCGGCACTGGTTCCGGATAGATTGGTGACGCTTACAATATCTCCGGCTGAAGCTACTTCTTCGTAGTACTTGCCGTTTTCAAAATAGTAAAGTCGTTTAGGATCGAGTTCGTTGTTGTCTTTGCCTTTGCCTATGAAGACATCAACCCCTTCTTTCACACGCTTATCTGATACAAAATTCTTAACATCTTCATCAAGCAGTGGGGTCAAAGAAAAAATATGGCCCTTAAAGTTCTCTACGCGTCCGTCTGTATCTTTAACCTCATAGAGTTCCCCGACGCTCAGATAAGGGAGGAGAGAATAGGTGGCATTTGCAACAGCTACTGACCTTCCGTTTCTATCTTGTTGAATAACGGCTGATAACTTGATGTCTTCTTCTGAGGTTTGAGTTTGGACCTTTTTCAGGAAAGCGATTTTGTCTGTGATTAAGTTTTGGTGTTTGGCATCTTCGTACCAGTTCTTGTCGTCGTCAACCCAAACATAAGTTTCGGAGGGAGAATAAATTTCTGTTCCTCCTTGGAATACTTGGAGCAGCGGAAGCGGTACGGCAGCATTCGAATATGACGGGGCAGGCTGTCCGACAGTGACCGTCAGTTCTTTGTCCTTATCTTTCGAATATCTTCCGCCGGATGCATAAGAAAGGCGGTATTCAAGGATACGAGACCAGTTTAGATTGAGGGCACGAACGGGTGTGTTGTCAAGAATTTTCCCATCAGAATCGGTGTGGTAGCCTGAAGAAATTGCCAAGAAGGTACTTGATCCTCCGACATTATCTTGGGCGAGAAGGGAAAATAACGTGTCCTTCGCGACAGCATATGAATTTCCATCTTTTACTTCTTTTTCAAAGACAGGAACAGTCGTATTCAAATGCTTGCCGTCACCATTAATTTCAGTGACATCGCCTAAATTCACGACAACATTGGTCCAGTAATTGTGTTTTCCGTGTGTGATATCACTTTGGTCTTCGTTCAAGCGTGTCAACGTTGAGTGGAAACCAGCGGAGGTCCGGATGTATGACTTTGAAAGGCTATGACCAAAAGTGACGGGAATAGGTTTAGCATCGGTATAGCTATCCGCTAAAAGCTTTTCTCCAGAAGAGTCAAATACCTTACCAAAGTACACCGTATCGGCATAAATCGATGAGGCTCGGTTAGCCCCGTTTATGTAAACGGTACCTCTTCTCAGGTTGACAAGCTTAGAATCAACAAAAGATATATATCCCTGGGGGTAATTATCTGTTGTTTTGATAAGGCCACCGGAGCTTGCGTAGACGGCGGAAGTTCCCTCTAGCACAGCCTGGTTAAGGTAGACGCTGTTGTGGTCTTCGGTCAGACCTTTGTTAAAGGCTCTTAGCACTTGATCGGCATTGAAACCGTCACTAGAAATGTTTGAACCATAGACAAACTTGTGGTAAGAGCCGTCGAACATTACATTATCTAAAAAACTTAAGCCTCCGGAAACATTGCCTAAGATCTTGGTGTTGTCTATGACTACAGCATTATTTTGTGCAGAAGCGTAGCCGAGGCCCCCGTACACATTGGTACCTTCGCTCTTTTCCCCATCAACACCAATAATAGAGTTTTGAATCAAGACTAAATTGTTTCGGCTGTCTGCCCCAACGGATGTCGAGCCATTTACTGCAGTGCCGTCTTGAGCTCTACCTCCCACAATGCCGAATTTGCGGGCGATCCCGTCTGTATTAACATTTTTTAAAAAGACAATATTGTGATCCGCCTGAAGGGCATCTCCTCCGAAAATGGAGGGATTCAAGTAAAACTCTCTGTCTACAGGTTTGATTGAAGCAGTGCCTCCCTCTGCTTGCTGGTCATAAACACCGATAAGATTAATTTGCTTTTGAGAATTTTCTGCGCCTTCTATTACAACTAGGTTATACGAGGCTTGAGTAATAGGCTTGACATTATTGTCGCCGGTGAGCTCTCTCCAGCTAACTCCTTTGCCTCCTTTGATTCTCTTGAAGTTCAAAGTATTGTTCTGTAGATTAATAAGAACAGAATTATTATTGGATTTTACGAAATCGCTGTCTTTAGGCGTAGCTGTGTTACTTACAGCTCTTCCGGCAAAGTCATTATTTGCCCCGAAAACGTCCGAAACATACAGGGTATAAGGTTCTTTGCCCGGTTCGAGTGTAAGGGAAAGAGTCCTTTGGCTAAAGTATTGGCTTAAAAGCTTACGTTGGTCTTCAGTTGGAGTTTGACGCTTAAGGCCATCTGTACCATCCTTTGTTCCATTTTTATTGTCTCCGTCATAGTAAGCACCGAAAATCGAGAATCTTTTTGACTCTTCTTCTCCAGCCATATTGCTTCCAGTGGCAGTAATGACGAGTTGGGAATTATTGTACGTAGGTTCGCTCAAAGAGCTGTAATCAGCATTACCGCTCAAAGTGCTCCATTTCGGATCCGTGAGAAACAATGCCCATCTTTCAGTGGAGAAATCCGGGAGTCTTTTATACTTCTTTTTTGTTATTTGTTTAGGTATGGGCGTTAGCGCTGTACCCCCCCTCCTCCGTATATGACGTGGCAGAAATTGTTAGGACGTCGTCTGCTGGGAAGGCAACGTTTGAGTCGGCGGAGTACCCATCAGATGGTATTCCAAGAGGAAGGGCGACGAGCGCGCTGGCTATGGCAGCGACGAGCTTATTTCTGCCGCTTTTCGGGCATACGGAACGTGCATGTATATACATTTATCTCAGGCTTAAGGTTATTTATATAATTTGAGGCAAATCATAGCCCGAAGAAGGATAAAAATGGCAAATCTAGATAGGTTCGAAAGTTGGTGGGTTAGCTAAAAATTAAATTTTGAGGAGATAAATCGAGAACGACAATCATTCCGTACAAAGTAAGTGCTTCCAAGAAAAAATAAAACAAGTGCTTAAATTGGGCAAAAGTATTGATTTTTACAGCTCCTTTTAAAGAGAAAGCTGCGCCAAGAAAAAATTCTCCACGGTATTGCATAAAGAAAAACAAATTACGTACCTATCAAATGAAAGGTATGGTTGAGACCAATTCACCCTCGAGAGTTTTGAAAAAATTCTTATGTATTTATTCAAAAAAATACCTTTTGTTCGGTTCTAAAAAAATTGAATGCAAATATCTCAAAAATGTATGAGACTCTCAATTTCAAAAATAGGTCTTTTGCGGTTCGTCAAATTTTTGTAAGAAGTAAACCGATGTAACTTATTGGGCCAAGGTTTCGCTTTTCGCAACCATCTTTAACGAATTAGGGTGTGATTTTCTAGAAGGACTCCAACTTTTTGATATAAAACGCGATTTTTTAGGACTTCATTCTGAATGTTCGACGTGCATGGGACAATTCTGCCTCCTCATAAAAATTAAATATATCTAGCGTCAAAGCGGAATAGTTCTGTTTTGGGATCTTTAGAAATCTGCATGCGAATCATGGGGCTATAGTCCGAAGTTGAAAGTTGTGGGAGGGAAGGCCGTGGGCGGTACCGAGAGAAATAAAACAAGTTTTACGATGAGCATCGGAGCTATGGCTATGCTCACAGTTTGTTCGGTCTTCTCTTTGAGAAATTTGCCGAGCATGGCCGAGTACGGCTGGAATATTATCTTTTTCCTCGTTGCTTCCGCTGTCTGTTTCTTTGTTCCTTCGGCTTTGGTTTCGGCTGAGTTAGCTAGTACCTATCCGGAACGCGGCGGTGTTTTTGTTTGGGTGCGTGAAGCATTCGGCCCTAAATACGGATTCCTCGCCATCTTTATGGAGTGGGTTCAGAACTTACCTTGGTATCCGGCAGCAGCGACTTTTGTGGCAACTTGCTTGGCATACACCTTCAGTCCTGAGCTCGCGCATAACCGCTGGTACGTCTTCTTTACCACTATCGCCATCCTTTGGGTTGCGACGGTTCTAAATTTCCGAGGCATGAGGCTTTCGGTTTTTCTCTCCAAATCCGGCGTGCTGGTAGGTACGATTATTCCCGGCTTCTTTCTTATAGCGATTGCATCCGCCTATATTCTCACCGACAAACCGATCCAGATCCCTTTTAACGGAGGCGCAGCCCTTATTCCGGATTTGTCCACTCCAAAACAGTGGATGCTGCTGGCGGGGATGATGGTTTCATTGGCGGGTATGGAAATGAGTTCCGTTCACGTGACCAATATGAAGAATCCGACATCGGCCTTCCCGAGAGCTATCTTCTTGGCCTCGCTTATTATTCTTTTCTTCTCTATCTTCGGTGCTTTATCCGTTGCTTTAGTGGTCCCCGGTACCCAGCTTTCCATGTCTGCGGGCGTATGTCAAAGTTTTGAGACCATGCTTAAAGCTCTTGGTTTTTCATGGTTCACTCCTATCCTTGCTGCTTTTCTGGCCTACGGCGCCCTAGCTTCCATCGTAACGTGGATGAACGGACCCTCCCGCGGCCTTCTAGAAGTAGCCCAAGAAGGTTACCTGCCTAAGTACTGGCAGACCCGGAATTCATTCGGTATGCAAACCAGCATCCTGATTCTTCAGACAGGATGTGCCACATTCTTGGCTTTGAGTGTGTTGGTAATGCCGTCCGTGTCAGACGCCTTTTGGCTCTTTTTAGCCCTTTGCGGAGAGCTCTATATGGTGATGTACCTTCTGATGTTTGCAGCTGCCATTCGTCTTAAGCTGCGGTATCCCGATAAGAAAGGCTCTTATCAAGTACCCGGCGGCAAAGTCGGATTGTGTCTGATGTCAGGGGTTGCTTTCGTTACTTGTTTTATTTCTATTTTGTGCGGATTTGTTCCTCCGGAACAAATTCTCTCAAAGGGAGTTTGGGCGAGCCTTGGGTATATCTTTTTCTTGATTGCCGGATTGGTTATTTTTATTTCAACACCTTTGTACTTCTTCAATCAATATCAGCGCCAACAAAGAAATTCCATTGAAACCGTAGCAAAGCCGCAATAGAGTCCTTTCAAGCTCCAAAAAATGTTTGAAATCTCATGAAAACGTATGAGGTAAGAACCGGTTTATTGACGAGTGAACCCTCCGACACAATACAGTCCAATAATTGTCAAAAATTACAGCTTTTGCGCATACATAGACATCCTTTTCAATAACTTAGCGTGCTAATTTGATGTATTTTTTGTGAAAATCCAACAATAGATCTCAATTTGGGTGTAACAAAATATTTATAACAAAGTGTTAAAAATCATTGATTCCCAGCAGTTATATTCATCCTTTCGGATGAGCGGATAGCGTATTTGAGTGATTATTGCAAAATTTGACGATCTTTAATCGGGTTAATTCTTAGGGATATACTCTGAAACGAAATGAAACGAAACAATTTCTTTCGCCCCAACTAATGGTTTCGTAGCAAGGAGCTCAAAATGCTTTCCGCCCGGATAAATAGAAAAATTACCGGTAGACAAGTTCTCTCTCAATCGTTTTGCTCACCCGTAAAGCAAAACGCGACTCTGCCTTTCTCTCTCCCTCCTCCAAACTAAGAGGATCGTCCATTTTCCGGACGTGAATCCTTATAAATCTGCTCCCCTTCGAAAACCATAAGTTCATTAGTGCGAACTAATGAATAAGCACCCCCATTTACTTTGCAATCAACGGAGTCTTTAATGTTAGATCTTAAAGAACTGCTCTCTAAGGCACGTTTGCCGTTAGATATTACCCGTCGTGGCTTTTTAGAGGTATCGACAGTTGCCGCTGCAATGGCTGCTATGAATACCGTAAAAGCCCAAACAGGCGCCCAGCCCTATATCATTCTCTCAGCACCAAAAGGCATCCTCATTGCAGATCCGAGCCTTTGCGTAACTTGCCAGCGTTGCGAATTAGCCTGTACGGAATTTAATGACGGAAAAGCCGACCCCAAGCTTGCCAGAATCAAGATTAACCGCAACATGTGGTACGGTCCGCAAGGCACGGCCCTCGTCAGCCCTAATAACGGTGCTTTCGGTTTTGACCCGATTTGTATCCAAGACACTTGCCGTCAATGCGACCATCCGGTTCCTTGCGCTAACGCTTGCCCGCAAGGCGCTATTCGTGTAAATCCGAAGACCGGCGCCCGCTATGTAGACGAAGAAATCTGCATTGGCTGCGGTCTCTGCCAAAAAGCTTGTCCGTGGAACATGATGAGCTTTGACGTTGAAAAAAATGTCGCCAGCAAATGCTTCCTTTGCGACGGCGATCCGAAGTGCGTAAAAGCCTGTCCGACGGAAGCTATCCGCTACGTTCCCTGGGTTGATCGTTCCAAAGAACCGAACCGCAGTCCGCAGCATGGCTATCTGCCCCAGAACAACAACGACCAATGCGGTGTTTGTCACGGCTGATTTTCTCTATAGGTTACGCATATGTCTGATACAAAAAAATACGGTTGGACCGGTCAGGGTCTCAGAATTAATCTTTCTACAGGTGAAGTCTCTACAGTTCCGACAGATAAGCAATGGATTGGCGGTACTGCCCTCGGTTATAAGATTTTTTGGGATGAAGTCCCCCCTAAGACCCAGGCTTTCGATGAAGCCAATAAACTCGTTATCGCTCCCGGACCTCTGACAGGTACAGGCGCTGTCTGCTCCGGCAGAACATCTATCACAACGATGTACCCGACTACTTATCCGAGACACATGGTCGGAAGTGCTCACTTGGGCGGTGATATCGGTGCAAAAATTAAATATGCCGGCTACGATTTCATCATCATTGAAGGTAAGGCCAAAGAACCTGTTTATATCTACATCAACAACGATGACGTTCAAATCCGCAATGCAGGGCACATCTGGGGCGAAGGGACATGCCGCTCCCATGAATTGATTAGCCAGGAAACTTCTCCGAACGCATCCGTTACCGTTATTGGACCGGCCGGTGAAAACCTTGTCCCCATGTCCATTGTGATTAATGCCAAGAGTCATACAGGCGGCGGTATCGGCGGCGTCTTCGGTTCCAAGAATTTGAAGGGTATCGCGATTGACGGTGATCAAGCTATCCATATCGCAGCTGATAAGGAAGACTGGGAAAAACTCGTCAACCGCCATAAAGAATTGTTCGGCGCTTTGACGCAGACCGTCGTTTCCCGCTATCCGCACCCGCTCTTTGAATACCATTCTTTGAACTCCCGCTGGTCCGGTATGCCCGGAAAACAATGGGGTGCTGCTAATCCTCCGATTAATGTTCCTTTGGATACGCGCCGTCTCTCTAAGATGGCCTTCCGTACTAACGCCGGAGAATTCTTCTTAGGTGATAAGGAATGGGGGCTGCACGTCCGCAACAACGGCTGCTTTGCTTGCCCGATTCGCTGCTACCCGGTTATTAAAGATGTCAAGACTGCGGCTAAATTCAACGTCAGCCCGATTACTGAACAAACTTGCGGCGGCTTGCTCTTCCCGGTCTTTTTCTACCCGAATCTCAAATTGCATCCGGAAAGAAACATCGAGATCGCAATTGTCGGCAGCCAGCTGATGGATGATTTAGGTTTGTGGTGCAACTACGGCCAGATCCAGCGCGATATGGTCATGATGTATACCGACGGTTATTGGAAGAAACTTCTTTCTAAGGAAGAATACGACTCCTTGCCATGGAAGAAGATCGATGACGTTGACGCGTCCGCTATGCAGGAATTCCTTCCGAAGATTGCCTACAGACAAGGTGAATTCGGTAAGTGGATGGGAGAAACAACTCCTGTCATGCTCGAACATTTCGGCATCCCTCTGAAGACATGGAGTGATGACCATCGCTCACTGTATTGGTCCAACGGTCACCCAAAACATCATACCAATGAAGATGATGCACAGCTCGGCTGCGTTTTGAACTGTATGTGGAACCGTGACCCGATGGCTCACGCACACGTTAACTTTACCCGCAGCGGTCTTCCGATTAAGGAAATGAAGCACATCGCTAAAGTGACATGGGGAGACGAAAGCGCTGTTGACCAAATCGGCGATTACACACCGGTTAATGAATACAAGATGAAGCGTTTGGCATGGGTTATCGCCCGTACGGAACTTCACAACATGTTGGGACTGTGTTCTTGGATGGGCCCATGGGAATATTGCCCGGATGAAAAGAACCAGTATGTAGGCGATCCGAACATTGAAGCCAAGGTGTTCTCCGCTGTAACCGGCGTTAAGAAGAGCGGCGACGATTTGGATAAAGATGCAACTCGCGCATGGCTCCTGCAGCGCGTTTACACAATGCGTCAGCTCGACAGCTCTAATATGCGTCAGGATCACGACACCGTCCCGGGTTGGATTTACTGGGATCCGAAGGATAAAAAGCCTTTCACTAAAGGTACTGTCCGCATGGATCCGGCTGATATCCAGAAGAGCTTCGATATCTTCTTTGAACAAATGGGATTTAACAAGCAGACAGGCGTTCCGACTGTCGATACGTTGAAAGAATATCAACTCGACTTCGTCATCCCGGCTCTTCAAAAAGAAGGTCTCATCAAGTAAATCTGAAAGATATTAATTATGAGTAAACAGGAAAATATCTACGATCTGCCCATCTTTAAAGTACACGTTTTACTTTTGGCCGATATCGTTGCCGAATTCAGCGGCAGAACTGAGCTGGTTGACGGCGAGAAGTTAAGAGAAATCTTCCTTCGTAAGGTTCATACAGCCAAGGCCCCGACAGCCGAAGAAATTAAGACTGCCGCAGAAATCACTACGGACGCGGTACTCGAAAGGGCTCTTGATCGTAAAGAGCGTCAGGCATTTGAGGTTCAATTGACTCCGGAGGGAAAGGTTGATCTCTACGAAGCCGAACATCCGAATCTGCGGCCGAGCCGAAAGGCTCTCAGCCGCCGTGAAATGCTCCGCTCATTAGTTCACGGAGATATTCATCCTGCTGATCTGAAAAGTGATGAAGAGTTGGATGCCGAGTTGCCGGGATACTTCGAAGCGGTCATGAAGGCAGCTTTGGAAGGAGATCTTGGTGTAATGAGCATTAAAAAACCGGACGGCACGGAGTTCTTTTACTTCAAGCCTCTGCTTTCTAACTCTTATGCACGCTTGTTGTCCGTCAAAGATGACGATGAAGCGCTTATCTCCGATCAGATAAGAGAAAACTCCCGCATCTATCCGAGACCGGTGCCTGCGCAAATGTTTCTTAAAACTCCCTTCAATTTTGAAAGCCAGCGCCTTGCTGAAATTTTAGACGTGATGGGAAATAAAGAAGAATACAGCGACATCAAGGTGACCAAGACCTCGAGCGGCGTTCTCTTTCTTTACTCAGATAAATATTTGGAAGACGACTACGCTGATTTCCTTGCAGAAGAGCAGGAAAGAAGACCGTTCAATCCATAATTAACGAATTCAAAGGCTAAAAATGTTGAATATCAAAACTTCCGTCATTCTTACCGTATTCGCTTGCCTTGGTTTCAGTTCTATCGCAGCGGCGCAGGACAACGTGCCGGTCCCAGTACCTGAATCTCTTAAGAATGTACCGTTCAAGATCGAAGGCGTCGACGGCTTTCTTCAGTCTCTCGGCATCGATCCTAAAGCTGAACCTAAGAAATTTTCTAAAAAAGAACTTCGCAATCTTGCTGAAGCCAATTACAACGATAAGACAGCGCAGCATTTCATGAGCGTTCATGCTAAACATGGCGTCGGCTGTCTCTCCTGCCACGATCAGACTCAGATCAAAGGTACCGCTTGGATGGCCTACATCAGTAATCCTAAGATGAAGCAGGATTGCAAGGACTGCCATACTGTCCAAGCTGACGTATTCAAGCACACCGATACACACAGCGAGCTTGATTGCATCGCTTGTCATATGCCGACAATGCCGATGCCGGAGCAGTATACGGCTGATCAATCAAAAGCCGCTTCCGTTGCTCTGTATCGAGCCCATATGTACAAGATCAATCCTTCTCCGGATCAGACTTCCTATATTCCCCAGGAAGTTGAAGTCGACGGCAAGAAAGTCACCAAGTACGTTTTGGCTAAAGACGAAAAAGGCCGAGACTATGTTGACTTGATGTGGAGCTGCGCACGTAATGCACCGGCTGACTGGACGGTATTTGAAGGCAAAGGCTGCCATAGCCAATACACTTCCAAACTCGAAGAAGGTCTTGTTTACAAAGATCAGAAGCAGATTTACGGTGAATTAAACAAGTGGCAGGATCCAATTAAGAGCGGCTACGAAGAAATTCGCGGCGCTACCGAAAGAATCAACAAACTTCTTGAAGTCACGCGTCTTGATCGAGATCAGAGAACCGAGGTTCTCTCCTATGTCGACTTGGCAACGCAGATTGCCGACATGATCGAAAAGGACGGCTCTTGGGGTGCTCACGCACACAACTACCTGACCCAGCGCTTATCCGCAGCCCAGAATTATATTCGCAAGGCTCAGGGTATCCTCGACAAAGGAAGTTTCTCCAAGACTCCCGTTAATCCACTCAAGTAACCGAGTCAACGCTGTCCTCCACAAAGGGACAGCGAGGAAAATATCATGACAATAGACCGTAGAAAATTTTTAACCACTGCCGCTTTGGGCGCAGTCGGAACGATGATTCCGCTCGACAAAGAAGCAGAAGCCGGAAATGTCAGCGGGTATAAGCCTCGGTTTGTGATGATCTTTGATCAGAACAAGTGTGTCGGATGCGGCGCATGTAAAGAAGCTTGTTCAGAGACTAACAACGTTCCGGCCGGTCAGCTTCGTATGACCCTTGAACGGCAGTCTCCTCTGGACGGAACCCCCGGCAATCGGAAGTATGTACGTGTCTCCTGTCAGCAGTGCTCTGAACCGCCTTGTGTCAGAGTCTGCCCGACCGGAGCGGCCCATATCGACCCGGCCACCAATATCGTTACGATGGACAATGATCGCTGTGTAGGCTGTAAGTACTGTATCGCCGGCTGTCCATACAATGTACGCTTTATCAACGAAAAAAACAAAGCGGCAGAAAACTGCGACTTTTGCCTGCATACCAAGTTGGCTATCGGTGAATTGCCGGCTTGTGTCCAAGCCTGCCGCTATGACGCTTTGATTTTCGGGGACGCTAATAATCCGAATTCATACGTCAATAAGGTGCTCGCTGTTAAGGATACCGTTCGTGTTCGTGCAATGTTAGGTACGCAGCCGAATCTGCACTATATCCCGATTATCAAGAAAGGAGTCTGATATGCAACCTACTGACATTATCATTGACTTCACGACCGGATTATCCGGGAGCGTAGCTTGGCCGTGGCCGATTGCCGTGTATCTGTTTCTTGCCGGTATTTCCGGCGGTGCAGTGGCGCTGGCAGTCATTCTGAATTTATTCAGCCACTCTCACGCGGATACTCCTCAGATGAAGGCGGCCAGCATTGTCGGTTTAATTACCATCTTGCTGGGTATGGTCTGCTTGGTTCTGGACTTGACCGATCCATTCCAGTTCTGGCGAATCCTGATTTATTACAACCCGACTTCTGTGATGAGCATTGGTGTAATGGCTTTGCTCTTTTACATCCCTCTGCTTTTCGTGCTCACGCTGTTGGTTTTCAAGGATTTGAAGATTCTGGCTTTCTTAAAGCCGATTACGGATTTCCTTGCCGGCTTCCGTGCGCTGTTGGACTGGGCCGTGATGATTTTAGCAATCGTGATTTGCGCTTACACCGGCTTCCTGATTTCCGCATTGATTCGCTTCCCGCTTATCAATACGGCCGTTCTTCCGGCGCTGTTCGTTGCATCCGGTTTTTCTGCCGGCGGAGCAGCAATTCGTCTGGTGGCGATGGCATTCGGTGCCCAACGCGAAGATGCTCCTATGCATCAGCTGCATGTGGCCGAGTATCCGATCATTTTGGTTGAAGCCATGTGTATCTTTATGATTGCCGTTTCGCTTATTACCGGAACGGAGGCTGCACAGCTTGCATTTACGGCATTTACGACGGGAACTTGGGCTTGTGTGTTCTGGTTCGGCGCAATCTTTATCGGCATGGTAGTGCCCATTACACTCAGCTTCTTCCGTTCAGCATTTTGCTTCTACACTGGATGTACAGCTGCGATTGTGGGCATGATGTGTTTGCGTTTGTTCATCCTTTACGCAGGACAGCTCAACGGATTGAATTAAAAAATAATCCATTAGTTTTTAAGATCTAATTGAAACCGGGACGGTGCAGTACACGCCGTCCTCTTTTTTTGCGAAAGACAAATGAAAACTCCGGTTTTGTTGAAAGTCACTTTTTGTCATCCTAACTATTGATGGGAAATAACGACTTCTGGCTTAAGACAGCATTGAATACGCTTTAACAGTGTCCTATTTCAGCCCAAATTGGTCTCATTGAAAGTTCTTGAGAAGACTGAAGCAGCAATTGTCGTTGCTTAAATGCAACAAATTGTGTTTGAAGTAAATACTGATCAAAACATGTCGGTCTGGAGATTGTTGCCTTTTGGAACGTTGCGTCGAGTCTTATGCAACCTATCGGTTTAAACCAGCCTATCCATTGAGACGCAAATCTTTAGAAAGTTTTCTTTCTAAAAAAGCTTGGTCTGAGAAGCATAAGTTAATTTGCTAAAGATTAGTAAGCAAACTATAAATTTTACAAAGATTGTGATTTCAATAGTAGAAAATTAACCTAAAATGGGCATAAGCGCATTTTTCCTATTCTCATCTATCCTGTAAATTCTAGGTACTTTCACTTAAATTTATAAGTATAGCTACGCTGTTTAATAACTATTATATGTTATCCCATTTAGGGTACACACTTGTGGGTATGCTACGCTATACCAGTACCAGAAAATGAAAAAAGAATTATTACTTTCGAGCTTATTTTTATGCGCTCTGCCGGCTTTTGCTTCCGGCTCTCAAACGATAAATACCGAGCAAAACTTACCCTCTTGGCCAAAAACAATGGAAACCTGGAGAAAGTACTTTCCAGGCTTAGAAGAGGAAGTAAAGAAAGCCTTTGAAGAAGCAAAAAAAGATGGAATTTTCAAGCTGGAAACTAATCTTTCCCCCGTAGCATGGAATATCACGGCCGAAAATGGCGTCATCATTAACTCTGTCAATTCCGGTTTTTACCGCTCTTACAGAGATCCTAAGACACACGAAATCGTATTTCCGGAATTGGAAAACGCCAATAATGACGTGGTTATCAAGACTCAAGGAGACATTATTGTTTCTCCTAAGTCAACGGACCACTCAGGGTATGGATTTGCAGTGGCGGTCAATTCGGATACATCAACTACTTTAGAGGCAGGAAAAAAGATTGTGCTGAAGGCGCTGGATCAGAAATCCGATTCGAGCTATCAGGACGGGCTTTCTATTGCCGTAGCTGAAAATGGAAAACTAAATCTAAAGGCTGAAGATGTGTATGTTTACGGAGGCGTGGATGCGCAATACGGCGCCGCCATTAATATCAATGCGGCAAACAGCCTCTATTTCTTAAAACCTACGGATCCGGTGATCGGCACTAAAAACGCGAATGAAATGCCGATTAGCTTGATTGCCTCCGGTATGACTCTTAGCGCCTCAAATATTTTTTTCAACCGTCAGGTAGATATTGGTAAGACGTTTTTTGATACGCCCCATCCCAGTCAATTGACCATTAAGGACAATCCCGACGAAAACATCGCCGTAGGAAACGTCCAGTTTTATTTTCCCGTGTTTGTTGATGACTACTCACACCTAAAGGTCAATATTGCAGGTTCCGTTGTTTTTAATGAAGAGCTGGCGCTTTCAAATAACAGTAACTCCGATATTTCTGCGACCGGAATCCGAGTTAAGAATATTTTGATTAACGGCACCGATTCCAAGGCCAGTTTCAATGTCAAAGACAACGGTGTTATGCAGGTCGATGAGATTATTAAAGTCGGGAACCACTCTCATGTCGATATTACTCTTGGACAAGGCAGTATTCTCAGAGCCTATGTGGAGGCAGACCCGCTCGGCTCAGCTTCTGTAACCATGGGGCATGACAGTATTTGGTTTCCTATCTCAGATTCGAATGTGAATACACTAACGATGTCTAAGACCAGTGTCTTGGAGATGGGAGCGCCCGGTGAATCCATTACGGTCACTACCGATACCCTGCAAGGAGAGGGCGGCGTCTTATGGTACCAACCAAGGGCTCAAGGTACGCTGAAGATTAATAATAGGAGCGAAGGCACTCATTTTGCCCTTTTAGGATCTACGGGAAGAAGTATCCAAGACACTCACTACCTTTTTCAGGCCGTTGCAATTGATGCATCGGGCCCGGAAAACAGCAAAGGTGAATTTTATTTAGCTAATGGCGGTGTGGTAGAAGCAGGTCCTTATCAGTACAAGCTTCAGCTCGGAGAATATGCCGACGGATCAGATAAGGTTTGGTTAGTCACTGCTGCTCAGAATCCAAAGCCGGTTGCTCCTCCTTCTAACGGCCTACCTCCGGCAGATATTCCTTCTGAGCCGCAAGACCCAATTCCTCCTTTGCCTTCGGAACCGAATAATCCCGGGACGTATCCGGACGATTTAATGCCGAAGCCGGAGGGCTTGTCATGGAGTGCCAAGCTGGCATTGGCTGCCATAGGACAAGGTACGCAAGTTACCCAATACCTTGGAGCTTTGAGTGAGCTGCGGGAGAGAATGGGAGAAATTCGGAATCATTTCGATGAGGGACATGACAGCACCTATGTCTTATTTCGCTATGACAAATCACGTCTCTCTTTCCATGAAGGAGTAAGTGGACGACTCAAAAACTTCGGGACAGCTATCGGCATCAACCGCCAGATTTCTCCGGAAGTTATTATCGGGGGCGATATAGATTTTGCTCATGCCAAATTGAAAGTTAATGACGATGAAAAAGGAAAGGTCAAAACTGATGCCGTGGGAGCAAGGGGTTATTTAACCTGGTTTAATCAAAAAGGCAGTTATGCCGATGTTGTGCTTACCTTTAACCACTATCGCCATCATCTTTCAACTCAAATGATCGATGGAGTTCCCACCAGCGCAAAATATTCTAATTTCGGGGCAGGCGTTTCTGCGGAGGCAGGCCACCAGTTCCGGTTCTTGAACCGTGGGGAGCAGGACTACTATTTCGTTCAGCCTCAGATCCAACTGTCTTCTTACTGGCTTAAAGGGAAAGATTTTTCTCTGGATAACGGTATGAACGTTTCCGTAAAAGACGGGAAGAGTCTTACCGGGCGTATTGGTGTTGATATCGGGAAAAACTTTTTGATTGCAGATAAGAAACCTGCTCAAGTGTATGTGCAAGGGGGCGTAATGCATGAATTTCTCGGCAAAACCAAAGCGCGGTTAAATGAGTTCAGTTTTGAAGATAAGTCCTTGGGAACTCGAGCTTATTACGGCCTTGGATTTGAAGTTAAAGCAAAGGACCGAGTCAAATTTTTTGCTCAGGTGAATAGGGAATCAGGGCATCGAATTAAAAGTGATCTTCAATTCCGAGTAGGCGCCAGTATTCTCTTTTAACTTTTAGAAACCGGCTTTCCATATGGAAAGCCGAGACGTTTCGGCATCCTGTCATTGGAACTCTCTTTCATTAGGATCCAAAGAGGTTTTCAGTTTTTTGCGTTTGTTCAAATTACAATCCGACCAATAAGTTAACTTTGATTCGGATAGTTCTTCTTTGGCCTGAAAGGAAAAGAGATTGGAAAATTTTCACCAACTGCTTGCCGGTTTCCACCATTTCAAACAAAAATATTTTCTGAAAGAACGGGACTTCTTTGAGTCGCTGGAGAAGCAGCAGAACCCAAAAACATTGGTAATTTCGTGCTGTGACTCGCGCGTTGATCCGGCACTGCTTTTGAACTGCAAACCGGGAGAACTTTTCGTCATCCGCAATGTTGCGGCTCTCGTACCGGACGTCTCTCAGGTCAAAGCACCGAGCTCTGTGATGGCGGCGATAGAGTATGGTGTGAAGCATCTGAACATTGAACATATTGTCGTCTTGGGACATTCCAATTGCGGCGGAATCCACGGTCTTATCGAGCCGGCATCGATTGCTTCGGAAACCTATATTCAAGATTGGGTGGCCATTGCGTCCCCGGCCTTAGAAAGACTCAAAAATCTGACGGCCGATGAAACTCATATATGCAGAACAAGGCATTGTGAGGAGGGCGCCGTCTTAGTGTCTTTGGATAATCTTCTGTCTTATCCATGGATTTTTGACCGTGTAGAGCAAGGAACATTAAAGCTGCATGCTCTCTATTACGATTTGAGAGAGGGAGAGCTGTTTCGGTTCAGTCCGGACCGAGAAGATTTTCTTCCGCTCAAAAGAGTTCCGGGAGAAGGATTTCTTCCTTAATAATTCCGTTTTCTAGTCTAAGCACCTTTCGAGTTTTGCTCCAAAGGTGTTTTTTCGTTTTCAATCCTGAAGAATGTGAACAGTAAAAAAGGGTGATTCTATCGAAGATCCCCTCTCTTGCAGAGACTGAATAACTCAAATCGTGCACTTCACTTCTTATGGTTTTCTCTTGTCCTGTAGAGTGACAAGTAAGGGTATCAATAAGAGTATTAGTACCCAAGCTAATTCGTTACCCCTCTTAAGAATCCGGTTTTTGGATTTGGCTTAAGGATGGGTTAGAGCAATACGGAAAAGGAAATGAAGACAAAATTAACGCTGCTAAGCTTGGCTTTCCTCAGTCTGCCGGTTTTTGCAGGGCAGTTTGATCATGTTTATGCGGGAAAGAGGAGCGCAACCTCCAGAGACCCGCTGGAACTGAATTGGGAACGTTATTTCCCGGGTTTGCAAGCAGAAATAGAACAGGCTTTTGAACAGGCTCGCAAAGACGGAGAGTTTATTTTTAACTCGAACCAAATCCCTGTTGCGTGGAATGTGACGGCAGCAGGCGGCGTTGTTATCAATTCAGTCAATTCCGGTTTTTTCATGAATTATCGGAATCCGGACAACCCTTCCAAACTCCTTTTCCCAGGGCTGCAGGCAGATGAACAAGGGGTCAGTATTGTGACCGGCGGAGACATCACCATCAGCCCTCGTCCGACAGAACAGGAAGGGTTCGGGTACGCTGTTTCAGTAGGGTATGACACGACCACGACGCTGCAGGCCGGTGGGAAAATTGTTTTAATGACTCCGTATTCCGACCAATATAAAAGTTATCAAGATGAGCTTGCTATCGCAGTTGGCGATGATGGTCAGCTGAAAATGAAAGCCGAAGATATCTATATTTTTGGAACGGTTGACGCACAATACGGCGCAAAAATTGATATCAAGGCTACTAATAATCTTAATTTTCTGCAGCCGACCGACGCAGGTGGAAACGTGGAGATAAAGAGTCCGCTTCGTTTACTTACTGCGGACATGGAACTGAGCGCAAAAAATATCCTTTTTAATCGTCCGGTAGCTGTAGGTGTACTCTTTCTCGATATTTCTCATCCCAGCTCTTTAATTATCCAAGACGATCCGGATGCAAACATTAAAGTTGAAAACGTTTACTTTAATAAGCCGGTTTTAGTAGAAAAAGACTCTGATTTGAAAGCAGATATTGCGGGGAACGTGGTTTTCAACGAAGGCTTGAGCCTGCTTTCTAACGGCCAGTCAGAGGTGACTGCCTCCGGGATCCGTCTGCAGAGCCTTACATTAGGAAATCTTGGGGCAAAGGCAGATTTCAATGTCAGAGATAATGGGGTCATGTATGTCGATAAGAAGATAGAAGTCGGCCACAACTCTCATCTGAATATTAATTTGGGAGAAAAAAGTGCACTGCGCGCCCAGATTGTTACTCACCATACTCAAGTAGTCAAAGAGCTTGGTACTGCCTCTTTGACGATGGGTCCTCAAAGTTTCTGGGCCTCGCTTGGCGATTCAAGACTTACTAATTTAACTTTGTCTAAGGGCAGCGTAGTAGACATGGGTGACCCTAATACGGCCCTGACAATAAGAACTGAAACATTAGGAGGCAACGGAGGTCTTCTCTGGTATAGGCCAGGTGCGAAAGGAACATTAGAGATTCTTGTTAAAAGTGCAGGTTCTCACCAAGCTTTATTAGGCTCAACCGGCAAAGATATCAGCTCTGCCGATTATCTATGGCGCCCGCTTGTGATAGAGAGTTTGACAGACAAGCATGGACAAGCGGTGTTTAGCTTAGCAAACAATGGCGTTATCGAAGCCGGTCCTTATCAATATAAGCTGGGACTTTATAATGCTGATAAAGGCACCCGTACCTATTGGTTCGTAGGGGCCAAAGACATCAAGCTTGCCCCAGCCGGGGATACTCCTTCCGAGCCGGAAACTCCGGACCAGCCCAGTGAGCCGGATCAACCGGAAACCTTTATTCCTCCCCCAAACTTTGATGTGGAGGATCCTTCCACTTATCCGGATTATTTAATCCCGAAACCGGATGGTTTGTCCGAAAGTGCAAAACTTGCCTTGGCAGCCGTGGGACAAGGAACACAAGTAACTCAATATCTGGGTGCTTTGGCTGAATTAAGAGAGAGATTGGGAGAAATTAGAAATAATTTCGACGAAGATACTGACGGCGCATATGTGTTGTTCCGGTATGACCAGTCGCGCCTGAGTTTCTTCCAGGGAGTAAATGGCAAACTGAGAAACTATGGAACGGCTGTCGGTGTAAATCGTAAAGTTTCCCCAAATCTCATTGTCGGTGCAGATATTGATATTGGCTATGCTAAGTTAAAAATTAACGATTTTGGAGAAGGTAAAGCCCACACGAATTCTCTGGGAGCCAGAGGATATTTGACTTGGTTTAATCAAGCAGGTACTTATGCCGATTTAGTGATGAGTTTCAACCATTACCGTCATCGTATGTCTACCAAGATGCTTGATGAGGATTCCACAAGTGCAAGATACTCCAATGTCGGCGCAGGTGTTTCTGCTGAGGTTGGGCACCGGTTCCAATTCTTAGAGAAGGGGCAATACGACCACTACTTTATCCAACCGCAATTACAGCTGTCTTCTTACTGGTTGAAAGGAAAAAGCTTCTCTCTTAGCAACGGTATGGACGTCTCCGTGAAAGATGGTAAAAGTTTAACCGGCAGAGTTGGTGTCGATATCGGAAAGAATTTCTTGATCGGTGATAAGAAACCGGCTCAGGTGTATTTACGCGGAGGCGTTTTGCATGAGTTTCTCGGCAAAACGAAGACTCAATTAAATGAGTTTAATTTTGAAGATGAGTCTTTAGGTACTCGTGCATATTACGGGGTTGGATTTGAGGTTCGGGCTAAAGACCGAGTGAAGCTATATGCTCAGTTGAATCGTGAATCCGGTCATCGGATTAAGACGGACGTTCAGGTTCGTTTCGGTGCAAGTATCTTCTTCTAAATCTCAATAAAACAACAGCTTCCAACCGGAAGCTGTTGCATTGAAGTCTGATGATTAAGCCTGAAGTTTCTTCTTCAAGATGGCGTTAACCTGCGCAGGATTGGCTTTGCCTTTAGTTGCTCTCATGGTTTGACCAACGAGAGCGTTAAAGGCTTTTTCTTTGCCTGAACGGTATTCTTGAACCATCTTTTCATTGGCAGCTAAAACGCTGTCGACGATTGCTTCAATAGCGCCGGTATCCGAAATCTGCTTAAGACCGAGGCTTTCAATTAAAGCATCAACATCGTCGCCTTTCTTTTCCCAAATGGCTGTAAAGATTGTACGGGCGCCTTTCTGGTTGATGGTGCCGTCAGTCATCTTGTTGATAATGGCGGCTAATTGAAGCGCAGAAACGGGGCATTCAGAAATGTCTGTTTCAGTAGCGTTGAGCTGAGAAAGAACTTCGCCTCGAATCCAGTTAACAGCAGCTTTCTTGTCTTTAACAGCATTTGCTGTCGTTTCAAAATACACTGCAAGCTCTCTGGAAGAAGTCAGCTGCTGAGTATCCGCTTCGGAAAGATCCATTTCTTTCTGAAGTCTTTCACGCATGGCGTGCGGCAATTCCGGCATGCCTTTCTTAGTCTCTTCGATCCATTCGTCGGAGATAATCAGCGGAAGAAGATCAGGATCCGGGAAATAACGGTAATCCATGGAATCTTCCTTGCTTCTCATCTCTCTGGTCTCATCCCTGTCCGGATCGTAGAGGCGTGTAGCCTGAACAACCTTACCGCCCTCAGTAATCACTTCGATCTGTCTTCTGACTTCATATTCGATAGCTGCCTGAAGGAACTTAAAGCTGTTAAGGTTTTTAATTTCAGTACGGGTGCCGAACTCTTTCTGACCCTTCGGACGAATAGAGACGTTGGCGTCGCAGCGGAAGTTTCCTTTTTGCATGTCACCGTCGCTGATTCCAATCCAAACGACTAAGTCGTGAAGGGCTTTGGCATATCCGACGGCTTCAGCAGCACTTCTCATTTCCGGTTCGGTAACGATTTCCAGAAGCGGTGTGCCGGCACGATTAAGGTCAATGCCTGTCTTACCGTGAACAACGCCGTGCACGCTCTTGCCTGCATCTTCTTCCAAGTGTGCGCGGGTAAGGTTTACTGTTTTGTTATAAGTGGTGCCGTCAGCGTTTTCAACCGGGAAGGTCAGGCTGCCGCCGATGACCACCGGGTGTTCAAATTGGCTGATCTGATAGCCTTTCGGCAGGTCAGGATAAAAGTAATTCTTACGGGCAAAAACGCTCTTGTTGGCAACTTTTGCGCCGATAGCAAGACCGAATTTGATTGCTCTTTCAACGGCACCTTCGTTTAAAACCGGAAGGCATCCCGGAAGAGCCAAGTCAACCGGGCATGCGTGAGTATTGGGTTCGGCACCGAAGGCCGCAGAAGCACCTGAGAAAATCTTGCTTTTTGTAGATAACTGGACGTGTGTCTCAAGTCCGATAACAACTTCCCATTCCATGTCTTTTTCCTTTCTTAGTATCCTGCGGGAACTTTCTTGTGCCAGTCAGTAACTTGCTGGTATGCGTGAGCAACACCAAGCAGCTGAGCTTCGCGGCATTTTGCACCGATTAATTGGAAACCGTATGGACGGTTATTGGAGCTGATTCCGCAGGGAACGCTCATGGACGGCAGACCGGCAAGAGATCCCGGGACTGTAAAGAGGTCGCTCAAGTACAGAGAAAGCGGATCACTCTTATCATCGAAACTGAACGCGGCATCGGTAGAAACCGGACAGAAGATGACATCGCAGCTGTTTTTGAAGGTGTTGTCGAATTCTTGAGCAATCAAGCGGCGTACCTGTTGAGCTTTGATGTAGTAAGCATCGTAATAGCCGTGGGAAAGAACGTATGTTCCGATAAGAATACGGCGCTTAGGTTCCGGCCCGAATCCTTCGTCACGGCTGCGTTTGATCATGTCGAGAAGATCATCGTACTTCTGAGCTCGGTGGCCGTAGCGAACGCCGTCAAAACGGCTGAGGTTGGAACTGGCTTCGGCAGGAGCGATGATGTAGTAGACGGGAACGCCTAAGTCGGCGGTCGGTAAATCAATGTCTACAAGCACTGCTCCGAGTTCTTGATATTGACGCAAGGCATCGTTAAGAGCTGCCTTAAGGCCCGGAGCCACTTTGTCCAGCCACTTTCTAGGTACGCCGATTCTTAATCCTTTGACACCGTCGTTTAAAGAAACCGTCAAATCTTCCGGAGGAAGTTCAATGCTGGTGGAATCGCGTTTATCAAACCCGATGATGTGTGACAAAACCAGAGCGCAGTCTTCGGCGGTTTGAGCAATGATGCCTGCCGTATCAAGACTGGAGGCAAATGCAATCATGCCCCAGCGGCTTGGACGGCCGTAAGTCGGCTTGATGCCGGTTACGCCGCAGAAAGCAGACGGCTGGCGGATGGAACCTCCGGTATCAGTACCTGTAGCAACCGGTGCAATGCGAGCTGCCACGCAGGAGGAAGCTCCGCCGGAGGAACCGCCGGGAACTGCATTTTTGTCCCAAGGATTGTAGGTTTTGCCGTAAGCGCTGTTTGCTGTGGTAGAGCCCATGGCAAATTCATCACAGTTGGTCTTGCCTAAACAAACCATGTTGATCTCTTTAAGCTTTTCAACCACTGTAGCGTCGAACGGGCTCATGTATCCGTCAAGCATCTTGCTGGCAGCTGTGCTTGCCCATTCTTTTGTTACGAAAATATCTTTGTGGGCGATAGGAACGCCGGCTAAAGGACCGGCCTCGCCGGCGGCGATTTTCTTATCAGCTTCTTTGGCTTGGGCGAGGCTGACTTCAGGGCGAACGTCAAGGTAAGCATTAAGTTCTTTTGTATCTTCGATTTTTTGAAGGTATGCTTTGGTGACTTCTTCTGAAGACACTTTTTTAGCAGATAACAGGGAACTGAGTTCAGCAACCGTCGCTTGTGTTAAATCCGTCATTACTATTCCTTTACTCAATTACTTTAGGTACTAGGAAAAGACCGTCCATTTCATCGGGGGCATTCTTCATATTTTCTTCCCGGCGATTATGTTCGGTTACGTCATCCGGACGAAGGCGCTGAGCTCCGCCGAACGGGTGAGGCATAGGCTCAATCCCTTCGGTATTAATAGATTGAATTTGTTCAACCATTCCAAGAATGTCATTTAGCTGGCTCATTAACTCCGGGGCTTTTTCATCGGAGAGGTCGATACGAGCCAGATCAGCGATTCTGCGGACATCGCTTAAAGTCAAGGACATATTTGCACCTAATCAAATTAAAAATTTTTTGTTCTTTTTACGCCTGTTGTTTCAGCACGTAAAGAACGGTCACACAATCGAACAAGAATAACCTTTTTTAGTCTATCATTTTGGTTTATTTATTATTTATGTGCGCAGAGTGCCGCCTCTAAAGGCAGGGAGTTTTGATGTTTGGCAGCTTGAGAAATTATTTCTCCAACGATCTCGCAATCGACCTAGGAACCGCAAACACTTTAATTTATTGCCGCGGTAAAGGGATGGTTCTTAATGAACCAAGCGTAGTGGCAGTTCGTACTGATAAGGGAAACTCGAACAAATTGGACGTTCGTGCTGTCGGTAAAGAAGCAAAAAGTATGCTTGGCCGCGTCCCTGGAAACATCGACGCTATTCGTCCGATGAAAGACGGTGTTATCGCCAATTTCACCGTAACTGAACAAATGCTTAAGAGCTTTATTAAGAAAGTTCATACTCCCAGCATTTTTACTCCGCGCCCGAGAATCGTTATTTGCGTGCCCTACGGCTCCACTCAAGTTGAAAGAAGAGCTATTAAAGAAAGCGCTGAAGCTGCGGGAGCTAAGGAGGTCTTCTTAATTGAAGAGCCAATGGCCGCCGCTATCGGGGCGGGGCTGCCGGTCTCCGAAGCTATCGGTTCCATGGTGATCGATATCGGCGGCGGTACAACTGAAGTCGGTGTTATTTCTCTCGGCGGTATCGTTTACGCTAACAGCGTTCGCGTCGGCGGCGATAAGTTCGATCAGGCAATCATTGATTACATCCGCAGAAACTACGGCATGTTGATCGGGGAACCGACGGCTGAATACATTAAGAAAGAAATCGGTTCTGCTTTCGTTTCAAGCGAAGTGAGAGAACTTGAAGTGAAAGGCCGCAACATCGCTGAAGGTGTTCCACGTGCCTTCTCCATTTCCAGCAACGAAGTTCTTGAAGCATTGAATGAACCGCTGAACCAGGTCGTTGGTGCCGTCAACAAGGCTCTGGAACAGACTCCGCCGGAATTGGGCGCTGATATTGCCGTCAGAGGCTTAATGCTTACCGGAGGAGGTGCACTTCTCAAAGACTTAGACCGTCTGCTGATGGAAGAAACGGGTTTGCCGGTTGTTGTCGCTGATGATCCTCTGAGCTGCGTTGTCCGCGGCTGCGGTATCGCTTTGGAAGGTATTGGCAAGATCGAAGACTCCATCTTCTGCTTCGGTTAGCGGTAATACAAACTAATGGCAGCACCCACTCCTGGTAAGAAGTTCTTCGGACCGAAGCCCTCTTCTGTAACCAGTTTTGCTTTCTTTGCAGTAATCTCCGTCCTTCTGATGGTTGTAGACCATCAGATGAGGATGATGGAGCCGGTCAGAAGCGGCTTGTCCGTTGTTTCAAATGCTGCCTACAACACCCTGAACGCGCCTGTAAGGTTAGCTGAAGGAGCGGCAGATCGTTTGCGATCCAAATCTTCCATGATTAAAGAAAACGAGCGGCTTCAGGAAGAATTGGCTAGGAACAAGGTTCTGATCTCTCGTCTGACAACCTTGGACGAAGAAAACCGTATTCTCAAGCAGATGCTCGTTCAAAAGAAGACTTTGCCGGTTCGTTCAGAAATGTTTTCCGTCAGAAGAGTTTTGTCTGACGGCTTCACACAAAGATTCCAGATCGACGGCGGCTCTAACGACGGATTGGAAGTCGGTATGCCGGTCGTCTCTGATCAAGGTTTGGCAGGCCAGCTGATGCATGTTGCTCCTCGAGCCAGCCAAATCCAGCTTATCCAAGATAAAAACCAAGAAGTCCCGGTTCTCTTTGTTGATTCCGGTGTCCGCGGCATAGTCCACGGAACCGGTGACGATACGAGACTTCAGACCCGCGATCTGCCGTATACGGATAAAATCAAAGTCGGCGAAAAAGTCGTCACCTCAGGTCTTGACGGCATTTATCCGAAAGGTATCCCTGTCGGTACCGTCATTTCCGCTGTTCCGGGCGAAACAGGTGCTTATGTTGAAGTCACGGTTGAAGCTCCGAAGAGCATCGGCAAACAGGATGCTGTTTTGGTTTTGATGGTTGATCCGAATGTTAAGCCTCTGCCTAGCATGGACGCAGAGGAAGAGAGCGGAGACGGTCAGACAAGAAGGAGGGCCCCTCGTGAGTGAGTTCTCTAAAGGCTATGAAACACGGCGCAGGCCCGATCGGACTTTCTTTGATCCGGCTTTTTCCAGCAATTATTGGATTTACGGTTCTATAGCTCTGAGTTGGGGTATCGGTCTGCTTCCTTTTACGGAGTGGCCTTTCTTCCCTAATCTGCTGGTGATGACATTGGTTTTTTGGGGCATATATCAACCTCAGAAAATCTACTACTGGCTGGCATTTCTCTTAGGCTTGTTGGTAGATACAGATTCGGCGGCTGTTTTCGGACAAAATTCCTTAGCTTTTTGCTTGGTCGTATTCTGTGCGGAAGCTATGAGCCAGCGTCTTCAATGGCTGCAGCCTGTGGGTCAAGCCATTAATATTCTGCCCGTCTTCATGATTCCTCCGATTTTGCTGGTTATTGAAAGCTTCTGCTTCGGTTCTCTGCAAATTGACTGGGGATGGTTTACGCGCGCCTTAATGGGTGTAGTGCTCTGGCCAGCTTGGTGTTTTATTCTGACTCGTCGTTTTATCTCTCTCAAATCGTAAGGTAGAACGCAATGGCGACTCGCTTAACGGCCGAAGAACTAAAACAAATCTCTACTTTTCGGAGAAGATCGATATTCTTCTGTTTTGTCACGATCATTCTCTTTTTGCTCTTGGCCAGTCGGTTCTTTTACCTGCAAATTCTTGAGTACGATAATTTCATCATCAAGGCAGAAGCCAACCGAAAAACAGAAACTGCTCATCCTCCGCGCCGCGGCATCATCATGGATAAGAACGGAGAGCTGTTGGCAGCAAACGAGCCAATCTACACCTTGGAAATTACTCCGGGGAAGGTAGTTGGGCTTGCCAAGACAATTGAAGCCTTGGAAAAAATTATTCCAATCACTAAGTATGACAAGAAGCGTTTTTATCGTTTAAAGGACGAATTGCCTCGTTTGAGTCCTGTGCCGTTAAAGAGCAATCTGACCGATGAAGACGTTGCGAGGTTTATTGCACAGGCATGGAAGTTTCCCGGCGTTGAGGTTCGTTCGCGCATGCATCGCTACTATCCGCAAGGAAAGGATGCTGCACACGTCGTTGGTTATATCGGACGTATCTCGCAGCGTGATCAAGCAGCTTTGGAAAAAAGCGGCAAAGAAGCTGAGTACTCCGGAACTCTTAACATCGGCAAACTCGGTCTCGAACAAAGCTACGAAGATGTACTGCACGGTAAACCCGGTATTGAAGAGTTGGAGGTTCGTGCTTCCGGACGTCCGATTCGGTCTTTATCTAAGAGTCCTGCAACCTCCGGTTCTAACTTGATTCTTTCTCTGGATATGGGTTTGCAGAGAGAAATTACTAAGGTTTTGGACGGCAGAAGAGGTGCCATCGTGGCGATTGAACCAGCTACCGGTGACGTGCTGGCTTTTGTCTCCAATCCTAGCTTTGACCCGAACCTATTCGTCGACGGTATTGATCAAGAGACCTGGGATGAACTCAATAACGATGAGGATAAACCGCTGCTTAATCGAGCATTGAGAGGCGCTTATCCAATCGGCTCCACCATTAAGCCCTTCTTGGCACTTTCTGCTGCACAGTTGGGGGTTAGAGATCCGAACCGCGTTATTCAAGACCGCGGTACTTTCCAGCTCGGCAACCACACTTTCCGAGATTCCACCCATGGAAGAGGCTACGGGCCGGTGGATATGAAGAGATCGATTGTGGTCTCAAGTGACGTTTATTACTACTCTTTAGCTCAGGACATGGGCATCGATAAGATTCATGATTCTTTGGCTCCTTTCGGTTTCGGTCAGATTACGGGCATTGACTTGAAAGGTGAGGTAAGAGGCATTCTCCCGTCTAAAGAATGGAAGGAAAAGAGATTTAAGCGCAAGTGGCTTACCGGAGACACCATTTCCGTTGGTATCGGACAGGGTTATAACGCCTTTACCATGCTTCAGTTGGCCCATGCGGTTGCAACTTTGGCTAATGACGGGGTAGTCATGAAGCCTCACTTGGTTAAGAAAATTGAAAATCCGACAACCGGAGAAGAGGAGTACGTAGCCAGAGAGCCGGTAGGAAAGATTCCATTTAAGCCCGAATACCTGAAGTTAGTTAAAAGTGCGATGCATGAAGTAACGAAGAAGGGTACAGGGCGTTCGACTTTTGCCGGGGCTCCCTACGAGGTAGCCGGAAAAACTGGTACCGCTCAGGTCTTAGGTATTAAGCAAGGTGAAAAATACGATAAGAACAAGATTCGTGAAAGACATCGTGACCACTCTCTCTTCATTGCTTTCGCTCCTTACGATAAACCGGTGATTGCTTTAGCCATCTTGGTAGAAAACGGAGGCTTCGGTGCGCAAGCAGCAGCTCCCGCAGCTAGAAAGATTTTGGATTACTACTTAGTAGAGCGTTTGAAGGCCAAAGAAGAAGCTGCACAGCAGAAAGAAGAGGCAAAGAAGGAAGACAAAAACAAAGAAAAGGATAAGGAACAAAAAACAAAGAAAGTGCAGGCTGTTCGTAAAACTCCTACTAAAACAACTCCGGAAACAAAAGGAGCTCAACGATGAACCTCTACAAGAATTATTACGGAGATGCACCCGTTCCTTGGTATAAAAAGGCCGCTATCGGCTTAATGGAGTTTTTGTTGGCCATTGACTGGCCTTTGCTTGTGATTGTTTCTCTTTTGACTGCAGTGGGCTTTGTGGCGCTGTATTCTGCCGGCTACAGCTTCCCATGGCGTATTGAGGGGCAAATTCGAAATATTGCTGTTGCAGCGGCTGCGATGCTGGTGGTTGGCTTAGTCCCGATGAAGTGGGTAAAGAACATGTCTGTGCCTATTTACGTCATCGGGATCTTACTGCTGCTGGCAACTTTGCTGTTTGGCGTCACCATTAAGGGTGCGACGCGCTGGCTTGATATCGGAGTGGGCCGAATTCAGCCTTCCGAGATTATGAAAATTGCCGTCCCTCTGTTTATTGCCTGGTATTTCCAGGTGAGAGACGAATACTTGCGGTGGTGGGATTACGTGATTGCATCCCTTTTCTTGGTCATTCCTGTGGCATTAATCTTGAAGCAGCCTGACCTTGGAACTTCTATCTTGGTATTCTGCGCCGGTTTTGCGGTCATCTTTTTTGCCGGACTCAGCTGGAAAGTTTTGGCGGCTTTAGTCTGCGGTGTTTTGGTCTCGATCCCGATTGCGTGGACTATGATGTACGACTATCAGAGACAGCGCGTGCTGACTTTGTTGGATCCGAGTTCAGATCCTCTCGGTGCAGGCTTCCATACCATTCAAGCCATTATTGCGATTGGGTCAGGCGGGATAGTCGGCAAAGGCTGGATGAACGGTACACAAGCTCACCTAGACTTTATTCCGGAGAGAACCAGTGACTTTTTATTTGCCGTTTACTCGGAAGAGTTTGGATTTTTGGGCGATGTGGGTCTTCTGATTTTGTATTCGGCTTTGATTTTCAGAACACTTTACATTGCCTGCCGTGCTAAGACCTTATTTGAGCGCTTAATTGCGGGTGCAATCGCGGCAATCTTTTTGATGTACTCTTTCGTGAACATGGGCATGGTCAGCGGAATTTTGCCCGTGGTAGGCGTACCTTTGCCGTTTATGAGCTATGGCGGAACGGCATTTCTTATACTCGGTATTTGCTGTGGCTTGTTGATGCGCATTTCTGCCGGAAGCAGAAGAAGACCGCGCAAGAAATAGTTTTTGTTGTCAGGAGAGAAGGATGAGAATCGTAGGTTGGATAGCGATATTTGCTGCATTTTCACTTCTTACGGCTTGTTCTTCAAATAAAGGCGGTAAGTATTTCGAAGATGACGGTCCTCCCGGAGTATTTTCTTTATCGAAAATGGACATGCGTGATGCCACGCCGGTTGTCGAAAAACCCATTGCTGCCACTAACAAACCTTATACGGTGATGGGCAAGCGCTACTATCCCGTCACCGGGGATAAGTCCATGGTTCAGATCGGCTACGGTTCTTGGTACGGTAAAAAGTTTCATGGTAAGAAGACTTCTTCGGGCGAAGTCTATGACATGTACAAAATGACGGCCGCCCATAAGACAATGGAACTTCCGAGCTACGCTAAAGTGACGAATCTTGAGAACGGCAGATCCGCTATTGTTCGCGTTAATGACCGAGGTCCTTTCTTGCATAACAGAATCATCGATCTGTCTTATGCTGCGGCGACTAAACTTGGCTATGCCGGTAAAGGGACGGCAAAATTAAAAGTAGAAAGAATTACGCGAGAGCAAATTGCCAAGGGTGAATGGGATAATGATTCCGCAGTCCGAAAGACTCTTCTTGCGGCAGCTCCGGTTATTGTGCCGATACTGAAGTCCAACAGCAAAACGGCCACGGCCGCGGAGACTGTTCAGACCATTTCCGAAGCCTCTGAAAGCGACTTGGCAGACCAAGCCATCAGTCGTCTGATTCAAGAAAAGAAAGAGCCGACTCCTATCCTTACAGCAGAGACTATCTCGGTATCTGAGGAGAAGGCACCGGACCAGAACAATAAGTCAGAAGTGAAATATATCGAGGAAGGCGTGTTTGTCATGGCTGACGGCTCTTCGGGGGTCGGTAAGGTAGAAAAGGTCGTTCACAAGGCCGAGGCGAGCGGTTATTCCGTTCAGTTGGGTGTTTTTAAATCACAGCCTAATGCTGAGAACCTCAAAAAGAAGATTGAATCCGTTTTGAAGGAAAACACTCTTCCAACGGCTAAGATTGTGGATAAGGATGGTTTATATCGTGTGTTAGTCGGCGGTAACTTTCAGCACGATGCGGCTAAGGAACTTAGCCTGCAGCTTAAAGATCTGCTCCATCAAAATGCCGTAGTAGTCAAGGATATGAACTGATGATAGAGAAAATCTTCGAACAAGTTAAAGATAAGTGGAATCAGACGACAGAGCAAGGCATAAAAGATTTTATTGAGATTCCGGCTCTCTCTCCTGATTTTGATAAAAAGTGGGAAGAAAACGGAGTACTTCTCAAGGCCGTAGAGTTTGCTAAGGATTGGGTTGAGAAACAAGATATTAAAGGTCTCTCCACGAAAATCGTTCAAGAAGAAGGCTTTCCTCCGTGTCTTTACGTAGAAATTGAAGCCAGCGAGGGAAACACGGCAAAAGAGTCTGTATTTCTTTACGGACATTTGGATAAGCAGCCTCCCAACCTTGGCTGGGATGAGGACAAAGGTCCTTGGAAACCCGTTGTCCAGGACGGAAAACTTTACGGCCGCGGCGCTGCCGATGACGGTTATTCCTTCTTCTGCTCCTTATCCGCAGTGAAGGCATTGCAAGAATTAAATATTTCTCATCCTCGCTGCGTAGGCCTATTTGAAACCTGCGAAGAATCGGGCTCCGCTCACTATGAAACCTATCTGAAGCATGTAGAAGAGCAGTTGGGCGATATTGGTCTGGTTGTAGCTTTAGACAGCAGCTGCGGGGATTATGACCGTTTGTGGATTACAAATTCTCTCCGTGGAATGATTGGCGGCGCTATTAAAGTCGAGGTGCTGAAAGAGGGAGTTCACTCCGGAGAGGCCAGCGGGATTGTTCCGAGCTCCTTTATGATTCTCCGCAGTTTGCTTGACAGAGTCGAGGATTCAAAGACCGGAAAAGTCATTGGCATTCCTTTCCACACTGTTTTGACAAGCGATATTCTCAAGCAGAGCAAGAAGATTGCCAAGATTTTGGGTGATAAAGCTTGGGAGCAATTCCCGTGGGCCGGCGAGACTTCTCCGCTCTGTGATGAGCCGATGGAATGCATCTTGCGCAGAAATTGGGAACCGGCATTGACGGTTACCGGAGCCGACGGGATACCTTCAGTAGAAAACGGCGGAAACGTTTTAAGACCTTGGACGAAAATTAAGATTGGCATGAGACTGCCTCCTAACGTGGAAGCTTCTTTAGCATCTCAGGCATTTAAAGATGTTGTTGCGGCACATCCACCGTTTAATGCCAAGGTAGATTATGAGCCCGTTGTGATGAGCAACGGTTGGGTCGCTAAAGAGCCGAAAAAGTGGCTGAAGAAATCTTTCAAAAAAGCGTCTAAGTCTTTGTGGGGCAATGATTTCTGTTATTTAGGAATGGGTGCTTCCATCCCACTGCTCAACGTCTTCTCCAGAGAATGGCCGAGTGCTGAATTCGTAGTTGCAGGGGTGTTAGGGCCCAAATCGAATGCGCATGGTCCCAATGAGTTCCTGCATATAGATTATGCTCAGAAGCTGACAGCTAGTGTGGCATATATCATTGCGAAGATGGCAAAGGCAGAGGAATGAGAAGAGACGTAGTAACGCAGGTAATCGTAGAGTATTCGGACGGATGTGAAAATTTCGCGACCAAACTTGAGGCTGAAAGATTTATCAATGCCAATTTGGATATTGAGGAGCCTCGAGCCGCATGGCTTGAAGAAATTAACGGCAAGAAGAAATACGATTATCGGTTAGTAGAAGACGGCGGAGAGATCCACTTAGTTGATTAATCTAGAGAGGAATCCTTAGAGGAATCATTCAGACTTTCGATCTTCCGATCATAAGAAACCCGGCCGCGGCCGGGTTTCTTTTAGCTAGTTCGTAAAGCTTGTATTAGATTACGAAAACTTGGACGATTGCAAAGGCTGACAACACTGCAATGGCAACCATCAAAATTCCGGGTAATTGGAAGGAGTGATTAAGGACGTATTTGCCAATGTGAGTAGTGCCCGAGCGGTCCATACCAACGGCAGCCAGTGCGGGGCCAGAAGTTGGGAGAATGAACAAGCAGTTAACGGCCGGGAACATTGCAATTAAGTACCAGGGGTTGATCCCAAGAACAAATCCCAGAGGCATGATGGCACGAGTAGTAGCACCTTGACTTGACAATAAGGCAGACATGCCGGCAAGAATGAATGAGAACAGCCAGGGGGCGGTTTGAGCTAATTGCCCAGCAACCTGAAGGAAGATTTCTTTATTAGCAGCGATAAAGGAGTCAGCCATCCAAGCAACACCAAATACGCACCCGAGAGAAACTACAGCTGCTTCCATGACGGGGCTCTTAACCACTTTTTTAACATCAGGTTTGCAGAAGAGCATCATAAAAGCGCCGGCTGCTAGCATAACAGCTTCAATCACAAGTGCCATCCCAACGCTCTTCGTTTGACCCGGAAGAACTCTTAATTCAGGGAAGAAACCGGCTGCAACGATGACAACGATGGCGCCCAAGAAGATAAGAACAGACCATAAGGCTTGCGGAGGAAGTTTGTGATTTGAGATGGGCTGAGGAGGGAGAACCAGACCGGCTTTAAGACGAGCTTGGTATTCTGGATCATCGTCTAAACCCTTACCGAAAAGAAGGCAGATTGCAGAGCCAAGAACAACGCCGATTAAGCAGGCTGGGAAGGTAATCATCAAGATTGAGCCTAGGCCAATATCTCCATGATTGTTTTGAGCAAACAAGCCAATCATAGCAGCCATAGCAGCGGCAATCGGGCTAGCAGTAATACCCACCTGACCTGCAACAGCAGTTCCGGCCATAGCCTTTTCAGGACGTACACCTGCGTTGTAAGACACTTCATAAACCACTGGCAGAATAGCGTAGACAGCGTTTCCTGTACCAGCGAAGAATGTTAGGAAGAAGCTGACAACCGGAGCGATAACTCCGACCATTTTTGGTTTTGCGCGAATGATGCGGGCAGCAATTCTAACAAGAATGTCTAAGCCGCCGACAGCTTCCATACAGGCTGCGCACATGCAGACAGCCAAAATGATGAGCATAACGTCGATCGGAGGGGCAGTAGGAAATACACCGAAGCATACGCCCAATACAACTAAGCCCAAACCGCCCCAAAAACCTAGAGCTAAGCTCCCGTGACGGACGCCCATGAAAATGGCTCCGAAGACGATAAGTAGTTCAATAAGAGTAATCATAAAAGCAGAAGGTACAGAGTCCTGAGACCTTCTTCCTCCTTGGATTGATAGTTGTTTTAGAAAGATGGTGCCCAAATATTCTCAAGACCTTAAATATTTGGTTCATATCCATTTTCTGAGAACCTCTGTCCGTTTGCACTTCTAATAATCCAAATTACATCGTGCCTATAAATTTGATTTATGGTTAGAGCAACGGGCGGATGATGCGCTCTTCAATGGAATGACACCACTCTAAAAGCGGGGATACGAGCAGCCAAGAAAATGAAGAGAGGTTTCTTTTTTAATTAAGTTCTACTTAATTTGTTTAGCTAGTTGAAAGAGTTCGGTATATTTAAAAAGTTCTTTTAAAAGCGGTTTAATTTCAGATTGAAGAACCGATTTGCATACCGACTCAATGGTATTCACTTCTGAGATAAAAAAATTCTCTTTACTCATCAAATAAAGGTGCCGGTCAAAACTTCCTTTAGGAAGCGGAAGTAAAGACACGCTAAGTTTGTCCTTTCGCGAAGCTAAGAGTGTTGAAGGGCGCGTTATCGCCCAACCTATTCCTGATTCAATCAATGAAATCATTATTTCATCAGAATCAATTTGATAGGGAGAAAAAAATGAAGCCTGGAACTGCTTAAGAACCTCTCATTCAGTCTTTTTGCCTCACTCGATTCTGATGAAGAAAGAAGAGGCAGCTCTAGCTTTTGAAGGTCTTGCCAACTCCATTGTTTTTCAATTTCTCCAAATTTCGGAGGAAGGACAATTAAGGAAGGTTCCGTGAAGATCTTTCTACGGTAGAGCCCGCTTATTTCATCAAAGGAACCGCTGACCAAAATTACATCCAACTCGTTTGATATGAGCTTCTTGATAAGAATTCCTGAATTTGCGGTGATCTGTGAAAACTTAGAAAGACTGTCTCCAAAATGATTAATAAGAGCAGGGACGATGAAGCGGCATACACTGTCAACACAGCCAAAACGCAATGTAGGACGCAGATCTTTCTGAAGCCGCAGTTTCTTAATTTTTTCATCGATTGCTGCAGACATTACTAATAATTCTTCTCTCAGAAGTAGAGCTTCTGGCGTAGGAACAATCGGACGTTTAGTTCTGTCAAATAAAGGAAAGCCAAGTTCTGATTCAATCCCTTTAATCGTTTTGGATAGAGCGGATTGTGAAATACCCACAGTCTCGGCTACATTGGAGAAACTTTGTGCCTCACAAAGAAGAAGAAAAGCACGCCAGCTCGGCTTCAAGGCTCCGGTTTCTTGTAGCTTCATGAAAATCTGCTCCCCATTTCTTCCAATGAGAAACTAGTGTACTAGACATCGGGAATTGTTGAAGAGCTCTGTATTTGCGAGATTTCTTGAGCCTTTGGATTAGAAGGTTTCTTCGGCTCTTTGGCAAAAAATACCAGAACAATGATAGATAAAAGGACGGAGGCAATTCCAAGTAGGGTTGTAAGCGAAGTTTCCTCCTTAAGAAGGAAGATACCCCAGCAGACGGCACCTAAAGGCTCGGCCAGACAAAGAGTGGATGCGACGGCAGGACTTACAAGTCTGGCGCCTGAGGTTAAGAATGCAAATGCCATTCCTCCTGTAAATATACCGAGTCCAAGACAAACGAATATTCCGTTTAAAGAAGAGTAGGTCCAGGAAATAGGAAAGATAAAGAGGACGGGAGAGAGTGCTACGGCAATGATGGCAAGAATCAGCATAACTGCAGCATCGCTATCCAGCTTATCTCCGAGTTTTGAGCTGAAATTGATGTAGGCAGCATACGTCAACCCGTCGGTGAGAAGTATCAGGATAAAGAATAGTCTGGACTGATTTAGGTCGCCCCCATTGATAAGCGCGACTCCCGCTATGGCTAAAAAGGTAGCAGCGTACCAAGCCCTGGGGGGAGAAATCTTGAAAAAAATTCTGGAAATAATGGCAGCAAATATCGGAGCCGAACCAATAGAGATCACAGCACCGGCAGCTACGCCGATATTGGCCATTCCCGTGAAGAAGCAAAGCTGACCTATCAGAAGGAAAATTGCACAGATGAAAAGTGATTTCCAAGGCAGGTCTTTGTAGCTATGGGGAAGCTTTTTAAAAGCTCGGCACCAGAAATAAAGGAATAAGGATCCGATGATCATTCTCATCTCCGTGATGATGAATGGATTGGACCCTTCCGGGGCAAGAGCTTGTAGAGTCCCGCTGATGCTGAAACAAAGCGCACTTAGCAGAACAAGAAGAACGCCTTTGATATAAGAACCACTGATATTCATTGTGACCTCTGAAAACTAAGCCTTTTTGTTAATTTCCACGCCGCTAATGCATAGGTTGGTAAAGCAGTCAATGGAACGCCTTAATAGTTCAACGCTTTGAAGGTAAGCTTTTAGAGAGAGAGAGGAGGTAGAAGCTGTCTCTAGCCATCCTGATTTGAGAGACATGCTGATGCCGGCGTGATCTGCATCCACTTGATCACATGTTCCGTAAATCATTTCTGCAATAACTGGATTCAGCTTTCCGGGCATGATGGAAGAACCGGGGGCAACTGCCGGAAGTGTTATTTCACTCAAGCCGCCTCTAGGACCGGAAGCTCGAATTCTGAGGTCGTTTGCAATTCTCCAAACCTGCGTGGAGAGGCCTTGCAGCAGAGCGTGCGAGTTAAGCAGTTTTACTCCAAAGTTCAAGAAATCTAAGTGTCCCGGCAGATTGTCTAATTTAAGATCAAACTGTTTTTCCAGTTCTTGTCCCAGAGCCGGTTGGAATCCCGATATGTTTGTCGGAGCCTCCTCTAAACCAGGTCTGTAAGAGGTTAAATAATTAATATTCCAGCGGCTAAGTGAGCAGCCAATAAGTTCGGCTTGTTCGGAAATACCTTGCTCGAATACCTCGAATACGCTGGAGAAATTAATTTCATCTGCATCCCTCAAGTGGTCTCTGGCACATGTGCATTCTCCTGAAAAGACTTCGGCTTTTTGTAAAAGCGTCTTTTTTAGATTGGTTGTTGAGTCAAGCAAAAGCCGAAGTTCTCGAAGAATGACACACTCTTTGGCAGTTAAGAAAAGCGCATAGGGAGAATATCCCGCAGTTAAGGCCTCTCTGGCCTCATGCTGTAAATTTTCCGGAATTTTGGATATGACGTCTTCAAGGATTTTCTTTGTCAAAGAAAGATCAGAAACTCCTAAGATCTTCCAATCAAATGAATTCTGCATAACCTCTTGAATAGCTTCTTCAATTGCTCGAGAGGTGTCTTCAGAAACGAGTCCGATTTTGGATTTTGCGGTTCCAATTACCTGAAGGATGGAGAGTATGGCACGAGGATATTCAGGGTAAGCGGACCATGTAATTGAGCTGGTAAGGTTTTTCATTTTGTGCCTCAACTTACTTAATGTTTCTCAAGGAGCCGTATTTGGCAAACATCTGTACTAACGCCTCTCTGTCGGTCAGTTTTTGAATATCGAATAGATCGTTTGCTTGCTCTTGAGTCAGAAGATTTTCTTCCAAAGCAGCCTCTCGACAAGAGATGCCTTCATTCCAAGCACGATGAGCAATTCTGGTACCGACCTGATATCCGAACAATGCGCTGACCATCGTGGCCAAAGATGTTGACATTTCTGCATTCGTATTTACTTTTTCTTCATTTACTGTGATGCCGGAAATACAATCTTCTGCGAAGATTTTGAAGCCCTCCGTAATGTTGTCCAATGTTTCCATTAGACCCATGAAGCTTGGACTGTCTGTGATGGCTTCATCACTGTCATTTTCATTGACTGTTAAAGTAGCAGCCTGATCGGTAATAATGGACTGCTGCATAATTTCGAACATGAGCTGAGGCACCGAGGAATAATCCTCGTCTGCTTTTTGGGGAAGATTGATTTCTCCGAAACCGTGTTTCGGACCTGATGAAAGGATACAGAGATCTTTAGAAATTCTTCCTGCCGCACAGCAAAGAGCTTTCAACAGACCTGCGAGGACAAGTGAATGGTCACAGTTTTGCATACCGTCAAAAGCCGCACTGTCCTGAATGACTTCCTCGTCCCATGAAGGCCACTGAACTTTCCAACCTAATACCTGGGAGAGGTTGTCCATAATATGTTCGGAATAGCCGGGCATTTGGCCCATTCCTGTACCGAGGACTGTTGCGCCTAAAACTACACTCGTGTACTCATCGCGATAGTCAGCAAGTCTGTTCTTCAAGCGATGAATCATGTGCTGCCAACCGCCAAAAACTTGACCGAAAGTATTGGGTACGGCATCTTGTAAACAGGTCCGACCGAGCCTTACGATGTTTTTGAATTCTTTAGCTTTGTGACCTAACGCGTCTTCCAACAGCTGGACGGATTCTAGGGCCTCGCCAATCTGTCTGTATAGAACAATGGACTGTACGGTCGGATAGACATCGTTGGAGGACTGACACATATTCACATGAGTGTTGGGATGGACTTCTTCATAGCCCTTGTGGCCAGTCAATATTTCATTGGCTCTATTAGCAATGATTTCATTGACATTCATGTTGGCCCCTGTTCCGTGTGAGCGCCAAACATTGATTGGAAACTGATCTTGGAATTTACCGGCAATAATTTCATCACAAGCTTGAACGATGACTTCCGCCTTAGCTTTCTCTAAGGCACCAATTTGTTGATTAGTTATTGCACAAGCTTTCTTTATCTCTGCAAGGGCTCTCTGGATTCGTGGAAGTTCGCAGAAAGTGTGATTGGTGACGTTGTGATTGGCTGCGCATCTGACAGTTTGAATGCCGTAATAAGCGTTGTCAGGAACCTCAAGCGTTCCTAAAGAATCTTTCTCTAATCGCATGACGTTGAACCTAAGATAGTTTGTTTTCTAAACTTTAAACTTAAGTACGAAAGGTTTTCTTTTTAGAATTAAAAAGACTACTAACTATAACTATACTTCATAATAAAAACAGACTACAAAGAGTCTAAACATATAGTTCATTTTTGAGAGGCCGAGGAAGTCCTGCTACCTCGGTTAAAGAACCAAAGGTCATGGATATACCTTAGGCACATTTGTAAGCCAAAAGATTAAACTGAAAAGACTTTCCCAAAAATTTCCTCATCGGAGAAGAGAATGAGTTTTTTATCTGATATGACTGAGAGCATGTTTTTCCGAGGAACATCGCTCCCTTATTGGAGCGCTCAGCATTACGGGTTAACAGCTGAGTATGGTGAGGCATCCATTTCAGATAAAGAGTCGGTTTGCTATCAAGTTCTTCAGCCAAGGTTATCTAAAGGGCAGTCTTGCAGAGGTTTTGTTCTTTTTTTCCATTCGGGGCAATTCAACATGTCCTACAACTTGCAGCAAGTCGCTTATTTGGCATTGGAAGGATATGCAGTAGGTCTCTTTGATTATCGCGGTATCGGCCATAGTCAAGGTTCAACGACTCTTGCCGGTATTGCCGCAGACGGGGAAACTGCTTGGAAAGCCATAAATGAGGTTCCGGGAAATCTAGAAAAATACTGCATGAATCGTTTGGCTGTTCTGGGCCAAGGCGTAGGCGCAGATGCCGCCCTTCGTTTTGCTGCCGCTCATCCAAGCGAAGTGAAAGCGTTGGTTGTTGAGTCTATCTATGCGACCAGAAAAGGTTGGCTCAAAGAGAGGTACGGGCCCGTTGTTGGGGATGTGATTTCTAAATTACTTAAATCCGACGCATTGGAGCCGATGGAAGTACTTCCAACGATTCAATGTCCGTTAGTGGTTGTTAAACCTCAGAAAGATGACTTCGTTAGAAAAACGGAGCAGGCGTTGCTATCGGCAGTGCTGCCTGAACAAGCTGAAGTTTGGGACGTCCCGGGAAAGAGTTACCTTGGAGTTTTTTCAGACAACAATTCACCTTTTCGAGGCAGACTAGCAGAGTTCTTAAAACAGTCCTTCAAGTAGCCAAAGCATAAAAATTATTTATTGAACTTCCTTAAATTTTTAAATAAGGGACACCTAAGCAGCTGAACAATAGTACAGTGGTATCTCCTTCGGAGAATATAAAAAATGCTGTTAGGTGTTGGATTTGGCCTCCTTGCTTGTGCTCTGTGGGGCCTTACTTACTTGCTCCCGATTGTCCTTCCGGGCTATGACACTTTATATATTTCTATTGCAAGAGCCATAGTTATGGGGCTGACTGCGTTACTCGGACTTTGGATCCAAAAGGCGTACCTTTCTAAGATCAGTTTCAAAGATTGGAAGTTCGCTTTTGTGCTGACAATGATTGGCAACCTTATTCAGCCGTGGTTCCTGTTTACAGCGATTCAGTATGCAGGTGTACCTCTTGCAGCAACTTTCTTTGGCTTAATTCCTGTGCTGGTCGCTATTATTGCTAACGAAAGAGACCGGAAAAAAGGCAAACGTTACCTGCCTAATTCTCAGTTAGTTCTCCCGCTCGGCTTGATTCTTCTCGGATTGGCCTTTTCTAACTATAACGGCCTAGTTGAGTCCTTTTCTTCAGGAAATAGCGCGGTGAATTTTGCCATCGGAACCGCTTTTGCAATTGCATCAACGGTTGCTTGGACTTGGTACCCTATCAAAAACGCGGATTGGCTGTTAGAACATCCGAAAGTTAGCCCGGTGTTTTTCACAAGCATGCAGTGCAGTCTTCTGCTTCCTTTCGGGCTGGTTTTATATGTACTGGTATGGTATCTGAAGGGCGATATGCCCCAGTTCTTAGGCCCTCAGCCGGTCGACTTCGTAGGATGGAGTCTTTTTGCCGGTGTCATGTGTTCTTTTGTAGCAACGGCACTCTGGAATGCTATGAGCCAAAGAGTTCCGACAGCTCTCGTTGGTCAGATGCTGGTTTTCGAAACTATTTTTTCTGTGGTATGGGCCCATGTCTATGAGTGGAAGCTTCCTCCGGTCTCTCTTGTGGTTGGAATGGCCTGCCTTGTCGGCGGAGTTGTTTACGCATTAAAACTTTTCAGTGCTCTGGAAGAGAAAGATAAAAACGAGATTGTCCACGAATTGCCAACGGAAATTTAGAAGAAAAATTGGATGGAGAAGTTGGTCTTAAAACTTCTCTCATCCAAGGAAGGAAGAAATTACTGTTGAGCTTTGGTTTCTTTGACGATAGTCATGGCAGTGGCAATCATTGAGCCCATGTCGGCAAAGTTAGCAGGCAGAAGCATGGTATTGTTGGTTTTAGCGACATTTCCAAAGGCTTCTACGTATTTTTCCGCTACTTGAAGGTTAACGGCAGCTATGCCGCTTGGCTGGGCAATTGAGTCGGCCACTACACGGATGGCTTCAGCTTGTGCTTTGGCAACTGCTTCGATGGCTCTGGCCTCTCCTTCCGCTTTATTAATTGCAGCTTGCATTTCACCTTCCGATTGTGCGATTAAAGCGGCACGATTGCCTTCCGCAATATTGATTTCCTTTTGTTTTTGGCCTTCTGATGCCGCTACGACCGCACGTTTTTCCCTTTCAGCGGTAATCTGAAGCTGCATGGCTCTAAGAATTTCTTTTGGCGGTGTTAGGTCTTTGATTTCATATCTTAAGACTTTAACGCCCCACGTTTGAGCTGCTTCATCTACTGCCTGTACGACTCGCGCGTTAATTTCATCACGTTCTTCAAATGTCTTATCCAAAGACATGGTTCCAATAACACTTCTTAAAGAAGTTTGAGCTAGCTGGGTAATCGCCATCACATAGTCTGATGTTCCATAGCTGGCCAGCTCAGGGTTTGTGACTTGAAAATAGAGCACTCCATCGACTTGAAGTTGAGTGTTGTCTTTGGTAATGCAGATTTGGCTCGAGGTATCTAAAGGAATTTCTTTAAGGGAGTGACGGTAAGCGATTTTGTCAATTAAAGGGATGATGAAATTCAGACCCGGTTGCAAAACGGCATTAAATTTTCCAAAGCGTTCTACGACCCAAGCATCTTGTTGGGGAACTACCTTCACGGATTTGTAGATAAAAATGACGGCAAAGATAATTAAAACCGGAATGAGAGCCCCCCACTCCAATAACACAACATTTTCTGCTTCCATTCAAGTTCTCCTTATTTGTTATTGATAAATTTGATGATTAGTGTGTTTCCGGTCATGCCGATTATTTCCCATACGCCCGGAGTTGGAAGGTTCCCTTTGAGAGGGACGGCTTCCCAGTGAGACCCTCGGTAAAAGACTTTAGTTCTGCCGTACTTATCCCAATAATGGACTTCTACAAGCTGTCCTTCATTAATATTCTGAAGCTTTTCGGAATTGATTGTCTGCTTTAATGAGCTCTTCCTCCGGAGGCTGTAGAAAAGTACACCGATGACTGAAAATAGAACAAATCCCCAAGCTTGAGCTGTGAAAGAGTCTGTAAAAAGAGAAACCAGAAAAGCCAGAGCGGCTGCGATGCCGAGGATAAGAAGATAAGCCGTTCCGAGAAGCAAATCAGCGCATGCCAAGGATATGGCACAGATGAGCCAAAGATAAGTTAAGTTCATGCTTGTTCCTTAGGATTATCGTTTTTTCTAGTTGTTCTTTCCATGATAATGGAATGGTTCTCTTTGTCTAGAGAAGACTTTTCCTAGGAGAAGCCCTAAAAAAGAAAAGAGCGGCTTTCAACCGCTCTGTGCTTTTGTTAAGAAGAAAAGTTATTCAGCTTTTTTGTTTTTCAGTAAGCCTTTCTTTTCTCTTTCTTTCATGATGAAGCCCATGAAAGCCAACATGGTCATAGCTCCCAGTCTTGGAGTGATGCCTGTCGGATCATATTGAGGAGCAACTTCAACTAAGTCAAAGCCGATAACGTTGCCTTTCTTGGCGATGCCTTCAAGAACATCGGTGACAAAGTTGTAGTTCAAGCCTCCTGGAGAAGGAGAGCCAACACCAGGGGCGGTGCTCATGTCGTATCCGTCAATGTCAATGGTCACAAAATAATTCTTGGCTTCCGGAATCATCTTGATGACTTCCTGTGCTCCGAGTTCTAATGCTTTACGAGAAGGAATAACAACAGAACCATAGGCATAAGCGGCTTGAAAGTCTTCTCGGGTATTGCTGCCTAGACCTCTCATGCCGATTTGGCACATCTTTGTGAAATGTGGCATCTCGGAAATCATTCTCATTGGACTTCCGTTCGTCCAAGTTCTTTTTCCGAAGTCCAAGTGCGCATCAAATTGCACGATGCAAATGTCATCGTACATGTCCATTGCCATGGCTTGAGGGATGGTAACAGAGTGGTCTCCGCCCATCATGACAGGAATTGCACCTTTAGAAACGATCTTCCTGACAGCTTCTGTGACGTTTTCAAAGCTCTTGTGGAAATCCATCGGATCCATATCAACGTCTCCGGCATCAACTACTTTGACCGGTGCTTCTAAATATTGCTCCATTCTTTCCGGATCCCAGAAACCTGCGGGACCACGGCCGTAATGACAAGATACTTCACGGATTCTTCTTGGCCCGAACTTAGCACCGCTCAGGTAAGGAGCACCCATGTCGTAAGGAATTCCCATGACAACCATGTCGGCGTCGTCGATTTGGTCAAGATCGGTACAGATGGGATATTTAGCAAAGCTGGCAATGCCAGTAATAGGAAGATTGTGAATTACTTTCGGCATTCTTAGTTCCTTGAAAAATGAGGATTATGAAAAAAGTGTAGTTATTTATAATGAATTTGTGAATTAGAAGTGATTAATTTAATTAATAGTATTAGCGTTTACTTATGATGGCTATGGAAAATGATTCGCTCTTAGAGGATTCTCTTTTAACAAGGAATGCTGCAATTTTTCTTGAAGCGGCAAGCTCTCACTCTTTTTCTTCCACTGCACAGCGTCTTCATGTCTCTCAGTCGTCAATTTCTCAGTCGATTAAAAGCTTTGAAACGAAACTGGGCTTCAGACTTTTTGAAAGAGACGCTCGTCCGTTACGACTGACGCATGAAGGAAGGCTATTACTTGCTGGTTTAGAAAAAGGTACACAAGAGTTAGGTGCCCTTTTACATCAGCTAAAAAACAAAGGTCAGACAAAACCTTTTTTGAAACTTGGAATGTTGGAATCTGTAGGTTCTTTCATAGGTGCGGATGTGGCCAAGGGGTTGTCTCAGGACATCAATGAGTTGGAAATCAAAACCGGTCCCTCGGATCGTCTTTTCTTCGCCCTCCTTAACCGTGAGATAGAACTCGGGGTTCTTTCCTCTCCAGTACTTTCTGACGATTCTCTTGCCTGGGATTTTTTATTTGAAGAGCCATGGGTACTTATTTTCCCTAGAGGCTTTGAAGTTCCTTCTCCTCTAACTTGGCAAGTGTTAAGCAAACTGGAACTCCCGTTCGTTCAGTATGGGAAAAATACTGCAAACAACAGAATAATCTCAACGTTTTTTGATCGTCTCTCTCTTCGGTTCTCCACGCGCTATAAAGTGGAGGATACCAATATGATCTTGAAATTCGTAAAGGCCGGTTTGGGTTGGGGACTCGTTCAGCCCTATGCTGTTTCGTCATTGGTTGGTTTGGAAGAGGTAACCATAGTAAAAGCACCCTCTCCGATATCACGGAGGAAAGTCTTTTTAGTCTCTAGAAATAGCTTTGACAAAGAATTGTTGGGGACCGTGAAGAACCTTCTTATCTATCTTATGCAAGAGAAGATTAAAGCCGAACTTTGTCCGATAATTCCTTGGATTTCAAGCGAGTATTTATTTGCAGAGTGAGACAAAGAAAAAAAAAAGAGCCTCAGGCTTCAGGACCGAGGCTTGAGCTTTTTTATGGATTTCAAAAAGCTGGCATAAAAAACAGGAAGAAAGGAGTTTTCCTAAAAATTAAATAGCGTGCTTTTCTTTCTTGAAGGCGTCAACGACGGGTGCCATTGCATGAGGATTTGTCATCAGCATTGGATCAACCAACTTCTGCGCTTCTTCTTCAGTCATCAGACCCATTTCAATAACGGCTTCCTTAACTGTCTTATTGTTAGCTTCACAATAGTGAGCAACTTTTACGCCCATCGGATAGCCCAAAGCCGTAGCAACAACGGTTGATAGGGCGATAGAAGAGTTAGCTTCTTGGGCGCATCTTGCAGCGTTGGCTTTAATACCGTCTACACAATGAACACGCAAGATTTCAATTTCAGAGTTGACTAATTGGAAGCTTTCGAATAAGCATTTGTAGAATGTCGCATCCCAAACATTAAGGTCAAGTTCGCCTTCATCGTAAGCCATCGCTATAGCAACATCATTGCCGACAACCTGGTGAGAAATCTGAATAACCATTTCCGGAACTGTCGGATTGATCTTACCCGGCATAATGGAAGATCCAGGAGAAAGGGCCGGTAGTTGGATTTCCATGAAACCCGATCTTGGCCCAGAGCTCATAAGACGTAAGTCTTTGCAGATCTTAGACAAGGTCATGGCAACTTCTTTGACAGCACCGGACATTTCTACGATAAAGTCAGGATTTTGGAATCCGTCGAAGAGATCTTCCATCGGAGAAACTTTTTCACCGTATTGTTTGGTTAGCTCTTCATAGATAGCTTCTTTGTAGCCTGGTGCAGCGCTGAATCCTGTCCCAACAGCACTTCCGCCCATAACGATTTCGAAGCAACCCGGACGGAGATGTTGGAGTTTTCTAACCAAGCGTTCTGTAACGGATGCAAATCCGCCGAATTCTTGACCGAGGGTTAAAGGAAGCGCGTCTTGCCAGCATGTGCGGCCGACTTTAACGATATCTTTGAATTCTTCCTGTTTGTTTCTGAAGGATGTTGCAAGCTTGGTCAGTTCGCAGATCATTTTGTCTACACGGCCGATCATTCCAAGGTGTGTGGCAGAAGGAATGGTGTCATTTGTGGACTGTCCCATGTTCACATGCGTATTCGGGTGAACCTTGGATGTGCCTTTTTCGCCTGTAAGGATTTCGTTTGCACGGTTGCCGACAACTTCATTAACGTTCATGTTAACGCAGGTATAGCCGCCGCCTTGCCACATATCAAGCGGGAATTGATCGTTATACTTTCCTGTTAAAACTTCGTCACAGGCCTGGGCGATTGCGTCTGCAACTTCTTGAGGCATTGCACCAATACGGCCGTTTGCTTTGGCTGCAGCTTTCTTGATCTGAGCTAACGCATAATGCATGTCGGGATAGAAAATGACAGGGAGGCCTGCACAGCCGGAAACTTTTTCCATGCGGTGCGTCTGGATGCCGTAGTAGTCGCTATCGGGGATCTGCATTTCACCGAGGCAATCTCTTTCAGTTCTGAAATTCGTCATTTATTTTCTCCATTGGATTCGAGAGAGTAAGCATAAAAATCTTTCTTGAATATGATTCTGTCAGAACTCTTCTTACCGGTCGATTAAAATGAGAAATACAATAAAGAAGATTCAGTTTTTCTTAACTTGGCTCCGCTTATGACTGAAAAAAAATGGATTGAAACTGATTTGTTAAGAGTCTTTTTAATAGTTTCAGAAGTTCGGTACTTGAAAGAAGCAGCCCATCGGTTGAATCAGACACCTTCGGCTATCAGCCAGAGCATTAAAGCCTTAGAAGAACATTTAAAAGTTAAATTATTTGAACGAGATTCTCGTCCGATGACTCTTACCGCGCCAGGGCGTCGCCTTTATTCTCAAGGCCAGGAGCTGATGCGGCTTTCGGAATCTTTGTACGATGAAATCCAAGATGAAGGCAAAAACTTAAGTTCTTTACGCCTCGGCCTAAGTGAATCTGCAGCTGGATCCTACGGACCATGGCTGATTAGCGATTTAAAAGGTAAAACTCATGAGCTGGAAGTTCAGTCCGGCTTAACTTATCCAATGAGCAGAGCTCTTCAAGCAGACAAAATCGATATCCTTCTTTCCCCTGAGGGACTTTTCGAAAACAATAGTTTCGAGAGGCTGGATTTGTTGGAAGAGGACTTTTTAGTCATCGTAAAGAAAGGAAGAGGAAAATTTTCAACGCTAAATGAGTTCCAACAGTTTGCTCTTACTCATCCTTTGATTGAATACAACAAACAAAGTTCCGACAGAATTCAAGTCGACAGAATTCTCCGCTCAATCGGAATGCATGCAAAAGTCCAGACCGCTGTCTCCACAAGTTATCTTTTAGTGGGTTTGGTGGCGGAGCTTGATGGATGGTCTATTGTTACACCCACAAATTTATGGACTTCCAGTAACTTCGTTCAAGATGTGGACTTTTTCACCATACCTGGGCGTCAGATGAGAAGGCAGTCCTGGATTATAGGAAAGAGCGGGGCGAGCAATCGGATGAGAACTGTGGTGCATGCAGCGGCAAAGAAGGCTATTCAGGATAACCTCATGCCAAAGATGGACAAAATTGTTCCGGGTCTATCATCATTCATCCATCTCCTGTCCCATTGATTAAGTATGCGTGATTGTTGCCGGCTCAGCTGGTGCAATCATCATGCAGATGGATATGCCGTAACAATTCGGGCCACTCTTTAGCAATTTGAGGAAAAATTTCTTTTTTGAAAAGTTCTATGGAAACCTTTCTGATTCTTTCTGCGATTGACGCATATCCATGTGACTGATAGAGAACAAAGTAACGACGGGTAGCTTCTACATTGAATTTAAAAAAGCTGACTTTGTTAGAAAATTCTTTTCCCATCCATATGCTCAACGGCGGCAAAATGCACCATCCTCTTCTGTTGGAAATGAGGGACATCATGGCTTTGTTTGTATCAACTTCGATGCGCTGCACATCTTTAAAATGAAGTCCCCGATAAATTCTCTCGGACTGAACAAAATCGAAAGTTTCTTTGCCAAACCGCAGGTAAGGAAGATGTGACAGTTTTTCGTAAATTTCTTTGTAACAAGGACTTGGGCACGCAAGTATATCTTTAGGAACCACAAAGAGAAATTCTTCAGTCAATAGCGGGAGAGCTTGAACGTTTTCTACTCCAATCATTGAATCGGAGGCCAATGCAATATCAATCTGGTTGCAGGAAAGCATCTGTGAAATGGTAGGGGTGCTTCCGGTTTTAACGCTTAGATTCTTGGTGAATTCTAAGGCAGCATTCATAAGACTGGGGCTCAGGGCAAAGCTCATGCAGTCTGAGCATCCCATTCTCAAATCAACCTTATGGCAGACAAGGGAGCTTTTAATTGATGGGGTGAGGCAATCAAATTGTTCTAAAAGATATGAGCCTCGATTCCACAGCATTCGTCCCGCTGTGGTTAGTTGAATAGGGCGGGTATTCCTATCAAAAACACTGGTACCAAGTATGGTTTCAATTTTTTTGATAGAGGCAGAGACCGCAGGTTGAGAGACACCGAGCGTCTGTGCGGCTCGACTCATGTTGCAGTCTTTTGCGGTCTCGAGAAATATTCTTAGACAGCCAATATCCAGCCCCGAATCTACAGTCATTTGTTCACTCCTAATTGGGCTATTACTTACCCCCATTTCCACGGGATAGTAAATACTGAAAGACTTTATCTAAGTTTTATCATTATTTGGGGTAATGATTGGTCTAACTGCGGGTAAAACCTAGTAGCACTTGCCTATGAGAGAGGAATTTCAACATCTGGATCTAGTGATTCTAAAGCTCGGAATTATGTCCGAGCGAAATATAAGTTTTCTGTTTTTGTTGAAAGCTTATTGAAAAATTTCTTCCGGACTGAGAATTTCTCCGACGTGGGAAAAGTCATAGCCCTGCAGCTGCTTCGAGTATGGCTCCCAATCAATGCCTTTTAAGAAGGATAAGAAATCTGTTCCTTTTTGAGAGGCTAAGAACTCTTTTTTGCAGGCAAGGTAATAGATTTCCTTTGCTAACGGAATGAAATCCAAGTGGAACTCTTCTGCGACATTGGCAGTACAGATTCCGGCATCAGCTCTGCTCGAAGCAATGGCAACTGCCGACATGGACGTCGATGCCGAGTAATTATCATATCCGCAGATGTCAGAGGAGGAAAGGCCTGAGGCCTGTAAAAGCTTGTCAAAGAGAAGGCGCGTACCGGTTCCTTCCTTGCGGTTGATAAATTTAGCTTTTTTGAAGGCAATATCCATGATGGAATAGATCTTTTTGGGGTTGCCTTTTGGTACGGCGAGCCCTTGGAGACGAGTTGCAAACGTAATTACGGCCATGCTCTCAGGGTTCAGATAAGGCGAAAAGATTTTGCATGCTTGACTGTCCTTTCCGGAGGAAAGAGGAAAGTTAAAACCGGCAATATCGCACTCATGATTATTCAAGCTTTTCAGCCCCTCAAGACTGGAACTGAAATTAACTTCCAGGTCTTCTCCTTTGTCAACGGCGATCTGGCGGAGAATGTCTATTGCCATATCCGGACAGCCGGAAATCTGGATTGGATTCCAGGTTTCCTTGATGGCTCTGGAGAATGTTTGCGCTATCCCTGCCTTCAAATCTAAAAGCTGTTTGTGATATTTGGCTTGAACCTCTTTATTCGCCCATAGAAGTCTTTCTGCAAAAGGCGTTAATTCTCCGTTCTTTCCTCTTCCACTGACCAAGAGATCAGCTCCAAGCTCTTTCTCCCATTCTTTGACTTCATTCCAGAGATGACGATATGAGTAGCCTAATTCTTTAGAAGCTGCGGTTAATGAGCCCGTGCGCTTAACAGCGTCAAGTAAGTCTAAAAGAGGATTGCTTAAAACTAATTTTGAATTTGGTTCTTTCTTAAACAAGGAGAAATTAAGTCTTACTTTGATAGGAGTCATTTGCAGAAACCTCACAGGAGAGAAATGTATTTTACTTCATAACTTTGGAATCAGATGTTTAATAACAGGATTTTGTTAGGGAAATTTTTTAATAAATTCATTTTGTATGAACAAAATATTCCTGTGTAATAATGGTAAATATGTACTTTACTTCATAATATGTTTTAATTTATTATTACATCGTTCATAACCAAGGAGAACATTATGGAAGAAAAAAACGTTTTTATTACACGTCGTACTATCCTCAAAGGTTCTGTAGCTTCTCTTGCAACATCCGCTCTGGCAGGAGTAGGTACTGTCGCGGCAGCTCAAGAAAAGACTTCTCAGATCCGTCCACTGACCGGAAAGATGACTTATGAAGAAGTTCGTAATCGTGCACGTGAAATGATGATCCCGCGTTGCTATGTCTGTCCGGAATGCAACGGCAGAGGACCTTGCGTAGGCCAAGTACCGGGTTTCGGAGGTATGGGAGCTTCCCGCGGATTCCAAGCTAACTACGATTCTTTGGCCGCTGTTCAATTGAATTCACGTGTTGTACACGGTGTTCATGTTCCAGATACCTCCATTGACTTTTTCGGTACCAAAATTTCCATGCCGGTTATCGCAGCTCCGACAGGAGGTACAACCTATAACATGGGCGGAAAGTTAACTGAAGCGGAATTTGTGAATGCTATTTGCGGCGGATGCAACCAAGCCGGTACATTGGGTGCTGTTGCTGACGGAATCGGCGATCCGCTGGATGTCTACGAAAAACGTCTTCAAACTTTGAAAGAACACGGCTACAAAGCCATTGTCGGATTAAAGCCAAGACTGCAGAAAGATATCATCGAAAGAATGAGATTGGCTGAACAGGCCGGAATTATCGCTTTGACTATTGATTTGGACAGCGCAGGCCGTGCAGCTCGTGCAACAAAAGGTCAGACCGTTGAACCGAAAACATTTGAACAACTTAAAGAACTTGTTAAAGCTTCCAAGCTTCCGTTGCTCTTCAAAGGCATTATGACTCCGGATGAAGCAGAGTTGTGTGTCAAAGCTGGTGCAGCCGGTATCGTAGTTTCTAACCACGGCGGCAGAACACTTGCTGACACCCCGGGAACCGCTGCAGTTCTTCCAAAGATTGCTGATGTTGTGAATGGTCGCTGCTTCATTATGGTTGACGGAACGCTTGCCCGTGGTACCGATGTTGAAAAATATCTTGGTTTGGGTGCTCAATGTACTTTGGCAGGTCGTCACTTTGTTAGAGCAGCTCATGGCGGATTGGCTGATGGTGTAGCTCTGTTTGCAAACAAGATCAAGAATGAATTAGCTGTTGCTATGGTATTGACGGGGGCACAAACCATCAAAGACATTAACCGCAACATGGTTGTCATTCCGGATTAGGAGTGCGCTATGAATTTTTTTAAACTAGGTTCCTGTCTTTCCTCTTTGGCTTTTGCTGTATGTGCGTTTGCTGCACCTGTTGCACAGAATCACCAGCTCAAAGGCCTGAGTTGTGAAGGATGTCATTCTCAAATGCCATTCGCCGATTACAACAAATGCATCGGATGCCATGGAGGAAAAGAAAGGCTTAGTACTTCAAATCCTCAGCATTCCGCATTGAAAACCGCAGATGTTCCATGTTCCGTTTGCCATAAAGGACATCAAGAGCGTTAACTAAAAATCTGCTGTCTTTGGAACAAGGTAGCAGACAAATAAAAAAGCCTTCGAGAGTTCATCGGGCTCTCGAAGGATGGAGGACTTATGTAAATAAGTCAAAACTTCAGGGAGGGAAATTTTTTACAGTTTTCCTTTTTGCTTCTTCCACTTAGCGATGGCTTCAGACATCCGGGCTGGGTCTACCAAGAGTGCCGGATCCAAGAGCAGATCTGCTTCTTCTTTGGTCATAATGCCCATTTCCAACACAGCGTCCGCGACAGCAAGGTTATGCTCTTGAGCATAGTGAGAAACTTTAACGCCTTCCGGATAGCCGAGAGTTGCAGCGACTACGGTAGAAAGAGCAATAGTCTCTCTTGCTTCTTTACTGCAGCGTTCACGATTTGCTTCAATACCGTTGATGCATTTTTCGATGAACAGCGGAATGACTTTAGTAAGAAGGTCGAAAGATTCGAATAAGTTCTTGTAAAGAGTCGGTGCCCAAACGCTGATTTCTAATTCGCCCTGCTCAAAAGCCATGCTGATGACTACATCATTGCCGCAGGTTTGCTGCGCAACTTGAGAGACCAGTTCCGGAAGAATCGGATTGATCTTGCCCGGCATAATAGAAGAACCCGGAGAAAGGGAGGGTAGGGTAATTTCGCCAAAGCCGGCACGAGGACCGGAGCTCATAATACGTAAGTCTTTGGCAATTTTAGAAATACCACATGCCGCTTGTTTAACCGCAGCAGAGACCTTCACGCAGAAGTCATCGTTTTGCATTCCGTCGAAGAGGTTCTTTGTACTTCTGACATTTTCGCCAAGCTGTGCGGAAAGATGTTTGTAGAATGCTTCTTGATATCCCGGAGCTGCTCCCATCCCTGTACCTACGGCAGTAGCACCAACAATCAATTCAAAACATTCATCTCTAAGACCGCGGATATTGGCGGCTTGTCGTCTGCAGAATTCAGCATAGCCCCCAAATTCTTGGCCGAGAGTAAGAGGAACTGCGTCTTGAAGACAAGTTCTTCCAACTTTAACGACATCAGCAAATTCATCTGCTTTACGCTGGAATGCGTCAGCAAGTTTGTCGAGTTCAGGAGCAAGTAAATCCAGAGCTGGATAAATACAAAGATGTTCGGCGGAGGTGACCACATCGTTTGTTGACTGACCCATGTTGACATGAGTATTTGGGTGAACTTTATCCTGGCCTTTATGACCTGTCAGGTGTTCATTTGCTAAATTTCCTACGACCTCGTTAATGTTCATGTTGACGCAGGTATAGCCGCCGCCTTGGAACATGTCGAGGGGGAATTGATCGTCATACTTGCCCGTGAGAACTTGGTCACAGGCCCATGCAATAGCCTGAGCAATTTCTGGAGAGAGAGCCCCGATTTCTGCATTGGCTAAGGCAGCAGCTTTCTTCATTTGAGTGAGAGCTCTGTGAAGATATGGATATTTGATGACTTTTTCTCCGAGGACTCCAGAAACTCCCATAACACGGGTAGTTTGAATGCCATAATACAAATCGTCAGGAATTTCCATTTCGCCGAGACAATCTCGCTCGATTCTTGTTGCCATTATTTTTTCCTTTGGGTTGATGTTTGATGAGGATTTTTGAGGTTGAATCCATGATGACATTGTGATACGAGGCAGATAGGAAAGCGACTAAAATAAACCAAGTTAAACGATAACTATTAAAAAAACTTATGGTCTGCCGTTAAGTTCTCTCTTGATAGGACTGCATATGCTCGACTCTCCCTTAGAGATATCCTCGATTAAAATTTTCCTTGAAGTTGCAGCCGATGGTAGTATGACCAGAGCTGCAGAAACTTTAGGCCTAACTCAACCTGCCATTTCCAGTGTTATTAAGAAAATGGAAATGAACCTTGGTGTCGAACTTTTTACACGTGAAACACGGCCTATGAGACTAACTAAGGCCGGACGTGCCTTATATAACCGCGGTCCCTGTCTAATCAAAGAAATTACTCGGTTGGCTGAAAATATATCACTTGCCGGAAGTTGCGGAGACTTAGATTTGAGGATGGGATGTTCCGATGGAATCGCGGCAAATCTAATACCGTATGTGTTCGAGGATCTAAGGAAGGCAACGGAGTCTTTGTTTATTACGTCCGGAACCTCTCCGTATGTTGCGGATTTGCTGAAAAAGAAGGCAATTGATATTGCTCTTTGCACGGATCCTCTGACAAAGGAAAAGAATATTTTGTCGGCTCCTTTGTTTTCGGAAGAATTCCTCTTAGTCGTTCCGAACAGGCCGGAGTTCAAAGGCGGTTCCATTGAGGCGGTCAAACCTCATTTAGAAAATTTGTCTTTCCTCGGATTTCCACCCGATACGATGGACTTTTTTCAAGTCGAACGTATTTATAGAACACTTGGGTTAAAAGAGACAAGAAAGATTTCTTTTGGGTCCAAGTCAGGAATGATGGACATTATCAGTCAAGGGAATGGTTGGTCTATTCAACCGGCTCTCGCATTATGGAGCACTCGTTTATTTAAGAATAATCTCAAACTGATTCCGTTTATGACGAATAAGGCCACCAGGACATTTTTTATTAATTATTACGATGAGATATATTCTCCAATTGCAGAGCTTCTAGCAGGAGAAATAAAAAATGCGCTTACCGAGAAGCTCTTCCATTCATTTGAAAAAGAATTCCCCGAGTTGCTTGGCCATGTGTATGTAAGATAGGAAAATTCTTAAATAGTGACTTAACAAGCCTTCGACGAGAAATGCGGAGAAGGCTACGGTTCCCTGTCCTCCGACAACTATGTTTGTAAAGAACAGCCCGAATTCGCATGTAGCTACTGAGGGCGCGGAGCTGCCTGGAGTAGAAAATCTTTAAATGCTACAAGTTCTGGGTTTTCTTTAAGGACTTTCTCGGCTATAAAAACTTTTAGATGCCTTTTTGCCCAGTCATCTTTTAACTTAATCAAAGTAAGCTTTGAGCAGTCGGCCTTTTCTAAAGATTTTTTCAGAATAATTCCTATCCCAATTCCTGAGGACACTAGATCAATTAGTATTTCCGGGTTATCTACTTGAACCTTGATTTTTAGCCTTTTTCCGATCTTTTGAGCATTGTCTTGGACAAACCTTTGCATTGCGCTTCCGGTGGTTAATGCGACAAAGGGGAAGTGCAGCGTTTCATCAAAACAGACTTGTTTGTACTTCGAAAGGACATGGCCTAATGGGGCGATTACGACAAGCTCATCTTCTTTGTATGGAAAGGACATAACTCCTTTTTTCATCCCATCGTAGGCGCAGACGCCTATGTCCGCTTCTCCGGAAAGTACCGAGTCAACAACTCTTGGTGAAGGCTGCTGAACGAGTTCGAACTTAACGTAAGGATAAAACTGTAAAAAATTACCTATTTCTTTAGGAAGAAAGTCCAATGCTGCGCCGTAATTTGCATGGACTTTGATATAGCCTGCAGTTTTTCTCACATACGGCTTTATCGACGACTTGAGAGCATCTAATTCCCACATGATTTTCCGGGCGGATTCATAAACCAGATCTCCGGCTTCTGTCGTTTCGACACCTTTTGTCGACCTCTTTAACAGTACGGTCTGAAATGCGTCTTCTAATTTTTTGATTCTTGAAGAGGCGGACGGCGCTGACAAGCCAAAGTTTTCAGCCCCCTTAGTTAGGTTCCCTTGATTGGCAATTGTTAGAAAAAGAGAAAGGTCGTTTAAATCAAAATGAAGCATCACTATCTCGCATGGGTAGTTGTCTATCAATGGAATAGTCTAGCGTTAGGAATATCCTAACAAGGACTAAGTAAAAACAAAATAGATTTTTACTCTCTTATCTCAAATAATGAAGAAGTCTTTTCCCAGGAGATAATAATGAGTAAGTTCAAAATAAAAACTTTGGTACTTTCACTTCCGTTGCTTGCTGCCTTATCAACAGCCGCTTTTGCTGCTGGTTTTTCCGATGCTCAAACAAAAACATTTGCCGCATCACCAAAATCCGACTATCTCGCTGGTACTCATCAAAAAATGGGTCTCCAGTGCGTTTCTTGCCATCCGTCTGAAGTTACTGATGGAGAAAAAGAGATTAATCAGAAGTGCACATCTTGTCACGGTGATCTGGATGCATTAGCCACGAAAACACAATCGCAGAACCCGAATCCGCATAAGAGCCATTTAGGCAAAATTCAATGCACTGCATGCCATTCAGGTCACGAGCCCAGTGTTGCATACTGCACCAATTGTCATGATTTTCCGTCAATGAAAACAATGAAACAGGGAAAAGGTGCAAATCAACCGAACTTTAAAGAAGATCTTGCTAAATACGACAATGCCGCACCCACAAAAGTTGAAAAGACTCAATTATTGGTAGTTGGGTCCGGTGCAGCTGGTTTTGTAGCAGCTATGACTGCTCGGGATGCCGGAATAAAAGACATCATAATGATCGAAAAAATGGCGATTCCGGGCGGAAATAGTCAACTTGCGGCAGGCGGTATGAACGCTGCGGGAACCAAATTCCAGAAAGAAAAAGGCATTGAAGACAATTCTGAATTGATGTTTAAAGATACGATGAAAGGCGGTAAGAACGCCTCTAATCCGGACTTGGCAAAAATCCTAGCAGAACAAAGCAATGCGTCTATTGAATGGTTGGCACAAAAAGGCGCTGTTTTGAGTAACGTTGGGCGCGGAGGTGGATCTTCTGCTGCCAGAATGCACGGGCCTGCAGGTGGTGCTTTTGTCGGCCCTTACCTTTCGAAATTCTTTAGGGATAAGGCCGAAGAAACCGGTCTTGACCTCCGTTTGAACTCCAAACTTGTAAAACTGATTACTGACAAGTCCGGTAATGTGGTTGAGGCATTGGTAAAAGGTAAACATTCCGGCATATACAGAATTGATGCTAAAGCCGTTATCCTCGCAACCGGAGGAATCGGTGCCAACGCTGACTTAGTTCAGGCCCTGCGCTCGGATATCAGCAAAGATATCAAAACATCTAATCAGCCCGGAAGCCAAGGTGACGGCATGTTGCTGGCCCAAAAGATCGGTGCTGACGTTGTGGATGTTAAGGAAATCCAGTTGAACCCAACATTGCTTGTCGGCTCTCCGGTGATCGTCTCCGAAATTGTTCGTGGTGCTGGAGCTGTCTTCGTTAATAAAGAAGGAAAACGTTTCATTAGCGAGCTGACTACTCGGGACGTAACGAGTGCTGCAGTGTCTAAGCAAACCGGTGGCGTTGCTTATGAAATCTTTGACCAAGGAATACGTGATAAGGTCAAACAATTGGGAGCCGCTTTTGAGCTCGGTCTGGCAAAAGAAGGCAACTCTTTGGCAGAGTTGGCAAAGAATACAGGCATAAATCCTGACAACCTAGTCAAGACTATCGAACAATACAATAAGTATGCAGACTCAGGAAAAGATCCTGATTTCAACAGACCAGGAATCTCTGTCAAAATTGGACAGCCTAAATACTATGCTATCGAGATTACTCCTGCGATCCACTACTACATGGGCGGTTTAAAAATCGATAAAAACTCTAGAGTTGTGAATAAAGACGGAAAGCCTATTAATGGACTTTTCGCAGCCGGCGAAGTAACCGGAGGGGTTCATGGTAAAAATAGATTAGGCGGCAACTCGATTTCTGAAACCATTACGTTTGGAAGGATCGCTGGTCAGAGCGCGGCAGAATTAATCCAAAAATAGTTAAATTCAGATAATCAGACCAATGGCAGGAGTGCTTAACGCATCCCTGCCATAACTGTCTTCACCATCTACTGGTGAACATGAATAAAAATTAATACCGCGTTTTTTTGACCGATTCTCCTATAAAAACAGTGCCCGCGACAGCCATGCTCCTTTGAATATTCAAGGCGTTTTGTGAAGTTAAAAAACATCTTCATCTTAAGAATCACAAAGCTTTCTCTCTCCCTCCCCACTTCGTTACCTTGAAGTATCAGCATGTAAGCAAGTCCTGATCTTCTTTTAATTGTTCTGGTACAGCATTTAAGAATTGTGGAAGTGATTTTTTTTATTCTGAATGATTATTTTTTTTTATTGTTTTTAAAAAAAAATAAGTTTTTCTATACAGTTCCTTTCATACGTCCAACAAGTAGCTTACTTCTTTTATTTCCGCTTAATAAGAGACTACTTGAGAAAGTTTTACAGCATTTATCCTTTATGAGGACAGCGTTATGTCAAAGAAAAAAGTACTTATTCTTGATTGCGGTTGCCAAATTTTTGGCAGAGGAGGGAACCTCAATCACTACTACTCCGACTTAGCTATGAAAGAACTTCAGAAAATGGGTCACGAGGTTCAGATTACGTTGGTAGGTGGTTCTTGGGAAATATCTGAAGAAGTCGAAAAGATCCAGTGGGCAGATTCGATTATTGTTCAGACTCCAGCCTGGTGGATGAGTCCTCCCTGGCAATTTAAGAAATACCAGGATGAAGTTTTCATTCAGCCGGGTATTGTGAAAAATGATGGTCGGCATCATGCCGATCCTTCAATAGGTTATGGCACCGGAGGAATTTTTACCGACAAGAAATACATGCTTAGTTCTACTTGGAATGCTCCTAAAGCCGCTTTTGAGAGAAAAGATGATTTTTTCGGAGGTGTTGGTATTGACGGTGTCCTTCTACCAGTTCATAAAGCTTTCCAATTTTTGGGAATGAAACCAATGCCAAGTTTTATGGCTAATGACGTTGATAAAAATCCTACCTTTGAAGAGGATAGACAGCGTTTCAAGGAGCATCTAAAGAAAGTTTTCGCTTAGGTAAAATTTAAAAACGCCGCATCCTTTCAGCGGCGTTTTTGAATATCTGTGGTGATTTTTTTCTCTGCAGAGGTGAGGTTTTGTGGCGTCGTTTGACTGCAAGAGATTAAAAACTTGTCATCCAATTGGAGCTCAATTTTCAACAAGCTAGGATAATACTCACCTTTTTGATGAATACTGGCTTCTCTATCCTGTCAGTCGGGAGATGTAGGATGGACCTACATCTCTCTCAAATGATTTTTTTCTACTGGTAAGACTCTTCGTAGATCTTTAAGCAATCTTCCTCGGAAAGCATAGAAGGATCGTTGTAGAACAGTTGTTCAAAGACCTTCTTCGCTTCGCGAGAAAAAATAGGAAGCTCTTCTTTTGTGATTCCAAAGTCACTCATCTTCAGTTGACCTACGCCGCAGTCGTCAAGAAGTTTATCGAGCACAACAAGGAAGTCCTCCGGCTTGTCGGCTGTCGGATTGCCTAACGCTCTTGCCATATTGATAAACTTCTGAGACTCATCCCCCTTACGTACAAAATGGCCGAAGTAAGCACGGCAAATCAAAATCAATCCTGCACCATGCGGAAGGTCGGGGTGGAAAGCACTCATTACGTGTTCCAGAGAATGCTGGCTTGTGAGCTTGCCTGTCGTCATGACGAGGCCGCCAAGAGTGTTAGCAAAGGCCATATGCTCTCTTGCTTCCAAATTGCTGCCGTCTCTGTAGGCTTTAACGAGATATTTTCCGACGTTTTCAATGGCTGTAATTGCAAACATCTCATTGAATAAATTTGCCTTTTTGGAGATATATCCCTCTGCACAATGGAAGAAAGCGTCTAAACCTTGATAAGCGGTTTGAACCGGCGGAACCGAGACCATTAATTCAGGATCCACCACTGAAATGGTCGGGAACATGGAGACATCTCCTATCCCGAATTTTTCGTTGGTATCCGTATTGTTGACCATGCCGCTGCAGTCGGCTTCCGATCCTGTACCCGCAGTCGTGGAAATACAGACGATGGGAAGAGGAGCCTTCTGAATCGGTTGTCCTTTCCCCGTGCCGCGGAGACAATAATCCCAGAGATCTCCGGGGTTTGTTGCCATCAGAGCAATAACTTTGGCTGAGTCCATTGGAGAGCCACCTCCGAAGCCGATGATGAAATCACATCCCTCGGCTTTTGCTTGGGCAGCTGCTTCCATAATGCTGGCTTTAGTCGGGTTTGGCAGAATTTTGTCAAAGAGAGAAAATTCAACGTTTTGTTCTTTAAGTTGTTTTTCCAGTTCCGCCAAATATCCGAAACGTTTTATGCTCTTACCGGAAGTGGTGACAACAAGAGCCTTCTTTCCGGGCATCTTGATTTTGTGAAGTTCTTTTAGGGCGCCGGCGCCGAAATATAAATCAGTCGGAAAATAGATTTGATACATAGGAAATCTCTCTATAGTTGGTCTTCCAAGATTTGGGCTTTAGGATCGAAGCCTTCTAACTGCATATAGTAAGCGCAAGAATCCATTAAGGCTTCTTTGGAAATCATGCCGCAAACTTCTGTTCCAATAATGGACAAACCATATCTTCGTGCTTCCATTCTGACTAGTTCGATGATTCGGTAAAGTGGAACAATCTTGTGATTGATCATGCAGCTGACCTGAACACACTGTTTTTCTTCAACAAAAACACCAATAGCACGAGCCTCTGCAAAAGCACCTTTTGCTTCTCTGATGCACTGAGCAATCTTTTTGGCGATTTTGACGTCTGTGGTGTTGAGGCTGATGTTGAAAGCAACAAGCGGTCCTCTGACTCCAAGCGGCATTGCGCCGGCGGTAGGATGCAGTTTTGCTTCTCCATAATCCGGAAGCCATTCCGGCTGAGTGATGAGTTGCTGAAGTCCTTCGTACTCAGGATGGCGAATGTTCTGCAGCTTTATTCTTTCTTCCTTTTTTGCTGCTTTTTCGTAGAGATATACCGGTACTTCCAATTCGCGGAAAATGCGTTCACCCAAACGATTTGCGTATTCAACGCATTCCTCAATAGTAACGTTTTCAACCGGAACAATAGGAGAGGCATCAATGGCGCCGATTCTTGGATGTTCTCCGTGATGGCAATTCATGTCAATTTTTTCAACCGCAACTTGACAGGCTCGGAAGGTGGCTTCAAGGACTGCCTCAGGTTCTCCGACGATCGTGTGGACACAACGGTTGTAGCTTGGATCGACATTAACGTTAATTAACTTGGCTCCCGGAACGGAGTTTGCAGCATTGCTGATGGCGTCTATAACGTCTTGCCTTTTTCCCTCGCTGAAGTTCGGAATGCATTCAATAATTTTGTTCATTTGTACTCCTTGAGAAGAAGATTTAAAGATAATTTTGTTGTTTCGCAAATTCCTCTGCTTCCGCGGAAAACTCATTTAAACCGCTTTGATACTCCGAACAAACTTTTTCCAGGTTGGTTTGTTCCTCTTCACTCGAGAGATGCGGAATGTTAATTTTGAGATTAAAAAGAGCTCCTTGTATGCCTGCTTCAAAAAGTTTTGCCGCACAGAGTGTGTCAGACAAGGCGTTCTGATTTCCATCGTGCATCAGAGCAATAATGTCGGTTCTGAGAGGGAAGGCGGCCTTAATCATGTTGAGAGGCGACTCAGCGGCTTCAGAGTACCTAGTGCGAATTTCAATTCGTCTCTTCTCGATTTCTGCGGGACTATTTTTTGGAAGCCGAAATGCAACAATTAAATCTAAGAAAATTTGGGAATCTTTGTCGGCTAGTCCTATTAGGAGCTCCCGCATTTTCTCCAGAGTCTTTAGCGATTCAGCATAGTTTTCTTTTTGCTTTTCGGAAGCATCCTTCATGCTTAAGGACATTACCTTGCTGATTAACGCAGCTGCCTGTGCCAGTGCAATAGCGGAACAGGATCCGCCTCCCGGAGCCGGGGCTGATGAAGCAACGTCGGATAAAAAACTAGATATTTCTGCCATGCAGTGAACTTAAAAGGAAGTTAGAAGAAAAAAGCCGCCATAGAGACGGCTTTGTTACGGTCTAGTTTACACTCGAGCAAAAAGTGACTGTATCAGTCTTTCAGTCTCTACCTTAGCGTCAGCAAGCTGATGAGTTCTTTCGACAACTTTCACTTCGCTTGCTTCAATGAGTCTTTCGAGTCTGTCTAATTGACGGGCTACTTCCTCAGGTGCTGAACCGCCTTGACTGGACTTAGAGTTGGCGTTCTTAACCGGATCCAATCCGAGCTGAATTTCTTCGTCAGTGACTTGAGAGTCAATATTGAAGAGCTCTTTTGCAATCGGGACAATAACTGAACGGTCAATTTCACTGGCTTTCTTGTTGTTTTCCAACATATGGTTAACAACGTGAGCAACGATATCGTGGGCTGTTCTGAAAGAGATGTGATCAGCACGGACGAGTGTATTTGCCAATTCAGCCATCGTGCAGAAGTTGTTGGAAGCGGTTTTGACCATCAACTCTTTGTTGAGCTTGATGCCGCGCATCGTAACGGCCAACAATTCAATACAAGCCTTCATTTCGGCAAATGCTGTCCACATCATTGTTGGGCCTTCACCGTTGGCCTCATTGTTGTGAGTGTAAGGGGTATTTTTCATTACCATCCAAGTGGCGATGCAGCACCCTTCAACATTGGAAGCTTTACCTTTGATGTGTTCCAAAGTCCAAGGATTCTTCTTCTGAGGCATGATGGAGGAGCAGACTGCAACCTCATCGGCTACTTCAACGTATCCGTAGTCAGGTGTGGCCCAGACATATAAGTCTTGGCACATACGTGTGAAAGTGTTTGCTGCGATGCCGAAGGCACTCAAGATTTCCAAGATGTAGTCGCGGGATCCTACGCTGTCGATAGAGTTGTCGATTGGGGCGTCAAAACCAAGCAGACGAGCGGTAAATTCTCTGTCGATATGCCAAGTTGTTGAACCCATGGAACCGCCTCCAAGCGGACAAATATTCAATTGCTTCCAAGCGGTTTCAATTCTGGCGTAGTCTCTATCCATTGCATTGAGAATCGCTGAGCAATACTGAGCAAATGTAATCGGTTCAGAAGGCTGCAAATGAGTATAGCCAGCCATCACTGCGTCAAAGTTATTACGTGCAACTGTAAGGATGGTTCTTCTCATCTTGTTGAACAACTTGCAGATTTCTAGATACAAGACGCGCACATCCATACGGCATACGGTTGCGTAAAGGTCATTACGAGAACGAGCTGTGTGCTGCTGACCGCCGATTTCAATTCCGACTTTACCGATTAAGTAGTTCTCGAGATTGAAATACATCTCTTCGAGTTCCGGACGAAGCTCAAAGGAAGGAGTAGGGCCCATTGCTGTCATTTCTTCGGCAACTTCAAGAATCTTAGCAGCAACTTCCGGTTTGATGATTCCTTGCTTTTCCAGCATCAAAACGTGAGCCTTATTGCATTCAACGTAGTTTTGGAAGGAACGGACTTGTTCTTCTTCATTAATGGTCGGATTAATCATGTACTTGACTACTTCAGCGGCTGGAGGCTGTTTGATTTTTCCGCGGTTGTTTCCTTGAATCATATTTCTTTCCTTAAGTTGAGGTTGAAGTAAATGTTGAAGTCATTGTGGCCGATTAGCCATTTCTCGACAATTGGAATTCAGATTCTTTATAGAGAGGTATCAAAAAAATTAATACAAGCTCGCTCGGAGAGAAAGGCTAGAAAAAGTTGTAACTACTACGGAAGTGGTATTTTCAAAAGATTTCAATAAGATTCGTTCTATAGAATGGCGAATTCGGAACAAAATTGGAGAGAGAAGGCTCTGAGCTTTCTCGTGTGAAACAGATTAAGAAGATGCAGCTCTGCATCGTTCATTGAATAGTTATGCTCAATCCGCTCGTATTAAGTATCGGGTTCATCGTCACTTTTGTGTTGGCAATTTTTATTTTTTATGCTTGCACTCAAAAGAATAAAGCCGTCTTGTCTCTTTCTTTTCTATTATTCCTTATTGCGTTGGTTGGAACCTCCGGCGCAGCATATCTAAAAATCGGCAGATTCTACGATTGGCAAACTGCTCAAGTAGACGTTGATCAAGATCCGCGGCTTGCCGCAAAAATTACAGAAGCCCGACAGCTTCTTCAAGAATCTCCCAACGATATGGTAGAGAGAAGAAAACTTATCTCCTTGTATATGGAGGCAGGCCAGTTTGGAGAGGCAATTAAGAATATTAATTCTTTGCTGGAAATCAGGAAGCAGGATCCTTCTCTTTATGCATTGAAAGCCAAAGCTCTCTATTATCGCGACGGTAAAAAACTGACTCCGGAAGTGGAAGAAGAAGTACAGAGCGCCTTGAGACTCAATCCGAGAGAACCGTCAGTCAAAATGTTCTTGGCCGAAGATGCCTTCAGAAAAAAAGATTATGAAAAAGCTATCGGTTACTGGAGAAGTGTCCTTGAAGCCGGTAATGCTCCTATGCAGGAAAAACTAATTCGTACTGCCATTGCTAACGCAGAGCAGCGTCTGAAAGCGCAGCAAAATCAATCAACATCGACAAGAAAAGGTGAGTAACGTGATAGGTGAGTTAGGAAGTTTTGTTTTAGTCCTCGCCTCTTTCTGTGCGGTGATTAGTTTTATTCCCATTGCCGTGGGAGCGGGAAAGCAGGACCAGTTCTGGACGGGGTTTTGGAAACCGACGATGCTGGTGACTTTTTTAGGTTTTACGGCAGCTTTGCTGCTTCTCGGTTATGCTTTTTTGACCAATGATTTTTCAATCGCCTATGTCGCAAATCACTCCAATAGGTCTTTGCCGGATTTTTATAAAGTCTCTGCGATTTGGGGCAGTCATGAAGGCTCAATGCTTCTATGGATTTGGACAATCTGTGCGTGGAGTCTTTGTTACGGTATTTTTTCAAAAGATGATGCAAACTTTAAATCTAAAGTCTTTGCAGCCATGCTCGGTATCATTGGTTTGCTCGGCCTATTCTTAATTTTTACATCGAATCCTTTTGCTAGAAATCTGCCTTTTTATCCTTTGGACGGTAAAGATCTGAATCCTATTCTTCAAGATGTCGGAATGATCTTCCATCCGCCTCTTTTGTTCCTTGGCTACGCAGGTCTTGCTTTAGTGTTCTGCCTTGGTATCGCAGGATTGGTTAAAGGAAAGCTTTCAAGCCAGGAAGTATCTTCCCTGACGACAGTATCAGTGATTACTTGGCTCTTCCTGACAGCAGGAAATATGCTCGGATCTTGGTGGGCTTACAACGAATTAGGTTGGGGCGGCTGGTGGTTCTGGGATCCGGTTGAGAACTCTTCTTTCATTCCATGGCTGCTGATGACCGGACAACTCCATGCGCTGCTTCTTTTGAGATATAACCAGAAGTTATTAAGAACTGTAATTGCCTGTTCTATTTTTGGATTTGCGTTTTGTCTAATCGGTACGTTTATCGTGCGTTCCGGAGTAATTCAGTCAGTCCACGCTTTCGCGTCCGATCCTAATCGCGGAAATTTCTTGCTTTGTATCTTGGCATTGATTGTGCTTCCGGCTATTTTCTATTTTGCGGCCAAATTCAATAAAGTCAGCGAGCCAAAAGACAGTTCATTTACCATCGCTGAAATCAGTGTCATTTTTGGTGTTCTACTATTGGTTTTCAGCTCCCTGTGCATTCTCTTCGGGACTCTTTATCCGTTGATTTATCAAGCTATTTGGAATGGTTCTCTAAGCATTGGAGCACCCTACTTCAATAGTATTTTCGTTCCGATGGTTGTGTTGGCAGCGATTCTGATTAGCGCTGCGCAGCTCAGATATTCACGCTGGCCGATATGGACCGGTGTTGTTTGCTGGAGCATTGCCATAGCCTGTTATTGCGGATTTATGACGGCAAACAATTCTCCCGTTTATACAGCCTTAGGTGTCTTTAGTGCTTCGGCCATCGTGCTTTCGGGCATCTGCAGGATTATTCAACATAAAAACAAAATCAATTGGTTCGCTTTGGTTGCGCATTTCGGTATTGCAGTCAGCATCTTGGGTGTAGTCGGGGATACTCAATACCAACAAGAAGCTGTCGTGAGGATGGGCCCGGGATACGGACGTCCGTTAGGCGATTTAATCTTCGTCTACGATCGTACGGCTAAAGTTGATTACCCATCTTTCTATGCCGATGAAGGCCATGTGATGGTTCTTAATGATAAGGAAGAGGTTCTGACCGAGCTTTACCCGCAGAGACAAACATTCAAGAGTAATGGTATGCAAATGACGGCGGCAGGTATTTCTCACGGGTTCTTCCGCGATTTGTATGTGTCGATGGGAAATAAATTAAGCTCGACGGATTATCTGGTACGAATAAGCATCAAGCCTCTTGTCAGCTGGATTTGGCTTGGCGGCTGCATCATGCTGTTGTCTTCTATTTTCTTTTTTGTCCGCAGGAGAAAAAATGTTTAAAAAGTGGTTCCTTGGATGCGCTTTCTTCTGTGCAGTCCTCTCAGCAGCTTGGGCCCAAAGCAATTCTTCCATAACACAAGAAGCAATCCAAATTTCTAAAGAACTGCGTTGCCCTGATTCTATAAATCAGAATTTATATGAATCCGAATTGCCGCAGGCCTCAAGAATGAAGGCTGAGATTTTTCAGCTTCTAAAGGAAGGCAAAACAAAAGAAGAAATCCTAAAAATCTTTGCAGATAAGTATGGGCAACAGATTCGTTATGCTCCGGAGATGAATGGTTCCACGATAGCTCTGTGGGTTTTCCCCGCCGGTTTCCTGGGCTTATTTATCGGCTGCGGAGCTTATCTGTTTTGGAGAAGGCGCAAAAGTTAACCTATTCAAAAGAAAGGTAAGTTCGTTAAAGGCGCCTTTTGAATTTGTATTCAATTTTCAAATCACCCAACGGCTTCAGGACCTATAACCAAAGAAAGGTTCGGGAAAATAAGTAGATCGATAGTTCCTAGAAAGTAATTTTTCTTTACATTTTAGGAATAGGATTATCAGTAAAGGTAGAGGAGCGGTTTTTATCAGTATGTATCTCTTCTCGGAGAATTGAGAGATGCAGAAAGGAAAACCCGCCGAAGTTTCATTATCTGCTCCGGAGGTAATGACGCTGGGCCGTAAGAAAACATCTTGCGGACTGTCACTTTTTAGTGGAGCGCTACCGGAACTCAACAGATATACCTCATCCTAACTCGCAGAGACACATTAACTATGTTGAGACCGGAAGGCTCAATCCTGTGAAATAAATATTTAGTGTCCCTGGAGGAACAAATGGCTAACTCTGAAAGCAAGCAACTAGCCCCTTGGCAGGCTATGTCAATGCTATTTCTTGGAATTGCAATAATTTTCTTTGGCCTGATGACACTTAAAGTTAACGCCAGAATTGTTTTGGCGGTTGACGGTGCCATTATGTGCTTGATGGCTTGTGCCTTCGGCATTGGCTACAACGAGATCCAAAAAGGCATCAAAGATATGATCGCCTCAATGCTGGTGGCAATGTTAATTCTGTTATCAGTCGGCGTCTTAATCGGTGCTTGGATGGCTGCCGGTACTATTCCGGTTATGATTTACTACGGCATGAAGGTCATTACCCCTGAACTTTTCTTACCGGTTGCCTGTATTCTTTGTACTTTAATGAGTACTTTAGCAGGAACATCTTGGGGAACTTTGGCTACCGTCGGCGTGGCCTGTATGGGCGTGGCCGAAGGCCTGGGCGTTCCGGTTGAAGCAGCTGCCGGTGCCGTCTGCGTCGGTGCATTCTTCGGTGATAAGATTTCCCCGCTTAGCGACTCTCCTGTTATTACAGCCACTGTAACTGATACTCCATTGCTTGAGGGTATCAAACATTCTTTGATTTCAACCGGTCCGGCTTATATCATCAGCTTGATTTTCTTCTTTGTTTACGGCCTGAGCTTTACCTCCGGCTCCATGGAAGGCGCTACTTATTCTGAAATTCTTCATACTATTGAAAAGAGTTTCGTTCTGAGTCCAATTACCTTGCTTCCTGTATTGGTAGTTATCGCTCTTATCGTTTGGAAAAAACCGACTATTCCTACTTTCGTAGCCGGTATTGCCGTTGCAGCCTTCATTGCCATGCTTCTCCAAGGCGTTACCCTTAAGAGCATCATGAACTTCATGTATAGCGGTTTTTCTATCCATACGGATTCCGCATTTGTAGACAAGATGCTTAACCGCGGCGGCTTCACCAGTATGCTCAGCACAATCGGTTTGTTGATGGCCGCAGCTATCTTCGGGGCTCCTTTGAGAACGGCAGGCGTTGCTCAAGTTTTATTGGATTACGTTACGAAGTTTGCAAAGAATGGCCGCATCATGTGCTTCGGGGTTATGTGCCTCCATACTCTGTTCTTCATGATTACCGGCGCCTACTATGTCAGCTATCCGGTTGTCGGTTCTATGACAAAGGATATGTTCCCGAAATATAAACTTCACCGTAAGAATTTGATGCGCATGATGTTGGATACAGGTACCGGTCTTGCTCCGTTGGTTCCTTGGTCCACAACAGGTTCTTACACGGCTTCCACACTCGGCGTCGCCAATATTGCATTCATGGCATTTGCTCCGATGCTTTGGCTCTCCATCATTCTCTCTGCCGTTTACGCTTTAACAGGTATCGGTTTGGCCAAGATGGAAGAAGACGAAGCCAAGCTTGAGGAAGAAGTTTTAACCGGTAATGCAGCTTTAGCAAAGGATTAATGATGGATACAGTTATTAAGAGATGGTACGACCTCATCAGCATCGACTCCGTCGACGGTCATGAAATCAACGCCGCTAATTATGTTGCTGAAGTTCTGAGAGGAATGGGAATAGAACCGCATTACAGTTATTTCCCCGATGATAAAGAACGCCAGCGTCCATCCGTTTGGTGCGAACTCGATAGCGGAAAACCGGGTAAAACCATGTTGCTGATCGGTCACATCGACACAGTGGCGGTCAACTTAAAGAACTGGAATACCAACCCTTTTAAACCGACTGAAATAGGTGATAAGGTCTACGGCCGAGGTGCAATGGATATGAAAGGCGGACTTGCCGATATCCTTTGTACGCTGGAGTACTTCGCACACCATAAAGAAGAGTTCTCCGGAAAGTTGGTGGGGTGCTTTGTTTCCGACGAAGAAATCCTCAGCAAAGGTACTTACCAATTGGTTGACGAAGATAATATTCATGCTGATTACGCCATTATGGCCGAATGCCGCTATGACAATGTGGCGGTAGGATTCCGCGGCAGACTAAGCTTTGAAGTTATCGTTCATGGCCGAGCCGGCCACACTTGCAGATATCCGGAAAGCGGAGAAAACGCCATTATTCTGGCAGGCAAGATGGCAGAAGCGATCGAAGCCCTTCCCACGGCAACCCATCCGAAACTGGAAAAAGGGACTTGGTGTGTTCGTTACATTGAAGGGGGCACTACCGCGACTTTGACGGTGCCGGATACTGTTCTGCTCTTCCTTGACCGCTATGTGGTCCCCGGAGAGAACGAAGAAAGCTGTCTCAAGCAGCTCACGGAAGCAGCTGAAAAGCTTGGACTGAAAGACAAAGTAGAGGTGCGTCTCAAACCAAGAAGCAGCCCATACATGAAATCTTTCGCTATTCCTGAAGATCATGAGCTTGTGCTTGCTCTCCAAGACAGTTTTACTGAAGTAACTGGAGAAAAGCTTCCATGCGCCTACGACCCTTCTGTTTGTGACTCCAATATTTTGGCTGTGTCGTTGGGAATTCCTGTCGTGACCTTCGGTCCGTCCGGCGGAAATATGCACGGCGACAATGAATATGGATATCCATATCAGGTCAGAAACTGCCTGGATATTTATATCAAGACTGTGAAGAAACTGCTTGGGTAATATACTTTTTCCAGTTTGATCCTCAAATCGCCTCAGTTCTTTAGGAACTGAGGCGCTGTGTTGCGCATTCGTAATACAATGCAAGAGACTTTTATAAAAATATGGATTAAGTATGGCCTACTGTACTGTCAGCGCTCGCATGGATACGGAAGTTAAGGCTGAATTTTTTCAGGTCTGTGAGGAACTTGGCCTATCTCCTTCCACAGCCATAAATATCTTTGCTAAAGCAATGATAAGAAAAAACGGATTTCCTTTTGTTTTGCAAATCGAAAAACCGTCTCAAGAAACCATGAAAGCTATCGAGGAAGCGATAGAAGAGAAAGATCTTGTCGGACCTTTCTCCACTGCCGATGACGTCATGGATTCGTTAAATGCTTCGCGTTAAGTATTGTTCTCAATTCAAAAAAGCTATAAGAAGGCTGTTAAAAGCCGAATTGAAAGCTGTTATTAATCTCCTCATTAACGAAAAACCGTTGGGTCGAAAGTAACGAGATTACTCGCTTCTGGATTTCCGTCAGAATAGAAATGTCCGATAGTGTCATATACAAAATGACTGGCTGATGGTGTACTGCTCAGATATAGAGAAGCTTGTACTTACCATGGTTCGGACTGGTACACATAGCGTTCTATTGGTGGTTTTTCATTGACGTAATAGATGTTCAGAATTGTTTTGTCTAGGTACAAAAACGCCGAGAACTATGAAGATTCTCGGCCCAATTTTTTCAGAACTATCTTGAGTTCCAGTTTCGGGCAAATTTTCTAAGACTGCCGACTAGATAGCCTGCAGTGTATGCCTTGTCTTTAATACCGTGGACGATCCCTTCGAGGTCAATAGCAGGGATGCGTCCTTCGATATATTTTTTGATTTCATCTCTTAGGACGTCTTCCGGTTCTCTGTTCTGCATTTCAGACATGACATGCAGGGCGGTTCTGGCTTGCGGAGGAAGCCTCGACATTACTTGTTCTACGCTTTTGTCAGAGATCGGGTCCATGATGAAAACAGTCCTTAGTTATCCTAAGAACAGTTTATAAGCCGGATTGTCAGTTTCTTCAACATAGGAATAACCAAGATTCTTGAGGACGTCATTTAATTTTTCTCTGTCGCTGTCAGGAACTTGCAAACCGACTAAGACTTTGCCGTAGTCAGCGCCTTGGTTTCTGTAATGGAACAAGGAAATATTCCAGTCAGGATTGACGCTGGAGAGGAACTTGCCGAGTGCGCCCGGTCTTTCCGGGAATTCGAATCGGAAGAGTTTCTCATTGGTTGCCAATGCAGAGTGACCGCCGACCATATATCTCAAATGAGTTTTGGCCATTTCGTTATCAGTAATGTCCAAGCAGGGGAATCCGTTATCCTTGAAGAGCTTAGCGATTCCCTCGGCTTCGCTTCTATGCTGAGTCTGAATGCCGACGAAAATCTGGGCGTCCTTGGCATCGGAAATACGGTAATTGAATTCGGTGACGTTGCGGTTGCCGAGAAGAGAGATGAGTCTTCTGAAAGATCCTCTTTCTTCCGGAATAGTGACTGAGAAAAGTACTTCACGATGTTCACCGACTTCTGCGCGGTCTGCAACGAAACGCAGTCTGTCGAAGTTCATATTGGCACCGGATAAGATGCCGACTAAAGTTTCGTTCTTGACTTGATTTGTTTTGACGTATTTCTTAATGCCGGCCACAGAAAGGGCACCTGCCGGTTCAAGGATGCTGCGAGTGTCTTGGAAGACATCTTTGATGGCGGCGCAGACTTCATCGGTAGTCACGGTGATGATGCCGTCAACGAATTTTTCACAAAGCTTGAAAGTTTCTTTACCGACGAGTTTTACGGCAGTACCGTCGGAGAAAAGACCGACATCCTGAAGCTCAACTCTTTCACCTTTTTCAAGAGATTGGCGCATACCGTCGGAATCAACGGTTTGAACACCAAAAACTTTAATCTCAGGGTACAGGGCCTTAATATAAACGGCAATACCGGCAAGCAGTCCGCCCCCGCCGACCGGAGCAAACACTGCATCAATTTTTCTGCCGTTGGCTTGGCGAATAATCTCCATACCAATGGTGCCCTGTCCTGCAATCACATCAGGGTCATCAAAAGGATGAACTGGAGTTAGACCTTCTCTATTTTTTAGTTCCTCGGCATAAGCAGCGGCTTCAGAGAATGAGTCGCCGAAAAGGACGGCTTCACCGCCGAGGCGTCGTACTGTATTAACTTTTAAATCAGGTGCGGTAATCGGCATCACGATAACGGCTCTGCAGCCAAGTTTGCTGGCTGCTAAGGCAACCCCTTGTGCGTGGTTGCCGGCGCTGGCGGCAATAACTCCTCGTGCTCTTTCTTCTTCAGAAAGTTTTGACATCTTGTTGAAGGCACCGCGCAGTTTGAAACTGAACACGCTTTGAAGATCCTCTCTCTTTAGAAGTACGGTATTGCCAGTTCTGGCGGAGAGGAGTGTGGCCTTTTGAAGAGGGCTTTCTTTAGCTACCTCATAAACATTTGCCGTTAAAACGCGGCGAAGATATTCTTGTTCAAGCATTGATTTAACCGGTTAATAGTTGATTACAGGAACTTTCAAACATACCACTAGAAACGGTGAAAATTTGTTTTGTCGAGAAAAAATCTATTGAGATCAGTCTATTTTCAAGGTCAGAAGGTACAATGTTTTTCACTGACTTTGATAAAAGTTCGAAGAAAAAAGATTCTTCTAAACAATGACCTGGAGATAGGCCTGTGGAAAAGGAAAGAATTACAGCCAAAGAAACCGAACGAGAAGAGACTCATAGACAAAGGGAAATTCCTTATAACTACACTTCTTATTCAGATCGCGAAATTGTCATTCGTTTGCTTGGCAAAGAGGCGTGGGATATTTTAGAAACCCTGAGAGCTCAAAAGGGCAGAACGGGACGTTCTGCACGTATGCTGTTCGAAGTGCTGGGAGATATCTGGGTCATTCAGCGTAACCCGTATCTGCAGGAGGATATGCTCTTCAACAAAAAGAGAAGAGACCTGTTGGTTGATGCGCTTTATCACCGTATTAATGCCATTCAAAAGAGAATCGACGGCAGAAGTTCTTCTAGGCGCGAAGAGCTGATTTCTCAGTTGATTCAGAAAGCATTGGTGACCGTTGAAAAATTTAAGAGTTCTTTCGAACGCTCTTGGGATTTCCGACGTTTGGTTATAAAGAAACTGAAAAAACATACCAAGCCGGAAAATATCCGTTTTGACGGTTTCTCCCGCGCAATGCATGTGACAGATGCCACGGACTGGCGTGTCCACTATCCTTTTGTGGTTTTGTTTCCCGACAGCGAATCTGAAATTCCAGGTCTTGTTCAAGCTTGTATCTCTTTGGGTTTGACGATTGTTCCTCGAGGTGCAGGTACAGGCTATACCGGAGGCGCAGTTCCGCTTCATGAGAAAAGTGCTGTTATCAATACGGAAAAACTTAATGCCATCGCCGCTCCGGAAATGGTTCATTTGCGCGGCAGAGACGATGCGACTGCAACGATTTATGCCCAGGCCGGTGCTGTAAATAAACAAGTGGCCGATAAGGCAGCCAAAGACGGGTGGATTTTTGCCGTTGACCCAAACTCTAACTACGCTTGTTCCATTGGGGGCAACATCGCAGAAAATGCCGGCGGTAAAAAGGCCGTTCTTTGGGGCACCACAGTTGACAGTGTCTATTGGTATCGTATGGTTGGTCCCAACGGCGAATGGATTGAAGTCACTCGTCTAAACCATAACCTCGGCAAGATTCATAAACAAAAAGAAGTTGAATTTGAGGTTGTGTACAAAGAAGGTACCAAAGATCCTGAAAATGCCAAGGTGCTTCGTACTGAAATTATCAAGATTGACGGCAGCACAATCAGGAAGCCGGGATTAGGAAAGGACGTAACCAATAAGTTCCTCGGCGGTGTGCCGGGACTTCAGAAAGAGGGCACTGACGGCATCATTACCTCTGCCAAATTCGTTTTGTATAAGATGCCGCCGTTCACTCAAACTCTTTGTTTAGAGTTCTACGGAGCTGCCAGCAACGCCGGTCCGGCTATTTATGCAATTTCTCAGCTGCTTGATTCTCATCCCGAGGGCGTGATGCTCGCCGGTTTGGAACATTTGGACGACCGCTATCTTCATGCAATTAACTATGCCCCGAAGAGTGTGCGCGCCGAATATCCGAAGATGGTTATTGTCGGTGATGTCATTGGGGACAATGAAGAAGCTATCGACCGTCAAGTAGAGAAAATCAAACAAATTGCTCTTGAGGGCAACGGTGAAACCTTTATTGCTAAGACTCCGGAAGCCCGTCACCAATTCTGGCAGGAACGCTCTAAGACCTCAGCAATTTCCAAACACACAAACGCCTTTAAATTAAATGAAGACGTTGTCATCCCGCTGGACAAAATTGGCGAGTACACCGATGCCTGCGAGCGTTTTAATATCCGCTGTTCCATCCAGAATAAGATAGACATGATTGATGCCGTTGAAGCTTATCTTCGCGGGCCAATCGCCTTAGGCAAGTTGGCAGTATCGTCCCAGGGACTGAGCAAGGAGGAACTGCTGAAAGAAAGAATCCCTGCTGCAATTGCTCTTTTGGATAAAGTTAAATCCCAGTGGCAGTATGTCCTGAATCATTTGGATGAAAACTTAGCTGAAGCGGTTGCCGCACTTGAAAGTCTCGGCCGAGTCATTGATGAATCAGTTAAATCTCAGGACAAGTACCTCACGCTTTTGGGTCTTGTTCAAAACCACTTACTCCGCATCTCTTGGAAAAAAGAAGTTATCGCGCCGTTGTACAACATTTTCGCCGGCGACAGCTTCGAGGCAGTCAGAGAACAGATTAAAAAAATTCACGACAAGGTTTTGCGAGGCCGCGTATTCATTGCACTGCATATGCATGCAGGCGACGGCAACGTTCATACCAATATTCCGGTGAACTCCGATGACATCAACATGCTCAGAATCGCTAATGAAGCTGTTGCCTATGTGATGGGTGTGGCCAAGAAGCTCGGCGGAGCGATTTCCGGCGAACACGGTATTGGTATGACGAAAATTGAGTTCGTTGAACCGGGACAGTTTGATCAGTTTTATGAGTACTTAGACAGAGTTGATCCGCAAGGTCATTTCAACAAAGGCAAGCTCAGACCGGAGGCCAATCTTTCTTTGGCTTACACGCCCAGCTTTAATTTGCTTGGTCACGAGTCGATCATTATGCAAAACAGCGAAGCCAAGCAGATTTCTGATGAAATCAAGACTTGCTTACGCTGCGGTAAATGCAAACCGGTCTGTACTACTCACGTACCCAATGCCAATCTGCTGTACTCGCCGAGAAATAAGATTATTGCAGTCTCCCTGCTTCTTGAGGCTTTCCTCTATGAAGAGCAGACCCGCCGCGGTTTGTCTCAGAAGCACTTTGTGGAGTTCGCGGATTTAGCCGACCACTGCACAATTTGTCAAAAATGTCAGAAGCCGTGTCCAGTCAAGATTGACTTCGGGCACGTCACGATGATGATGAGAGACATGCTTCATCGTCTGAATAAAGAGAAGAAGTCTCCGGCGAAATACTTCGGTCTTAAGTTCCTTGAGATTGAAAAGCCGATGCTTATTCGTGCAGCTAGAAAGGGCTTGATTGAGTACGGCTTTAAGGTCCAAAGAATGGCGGCGGATACCTTGAAGATGGCGGCTGCGCCCTCGGCCAGACGTCCCGGATTCTCAACCGGGAAGCCGACTTTGAAGGAAGAAGTTATTCATTTGGTCAACCGCAAGCTTCCGAAGGTTGAGATTCCGACAACTTCCCGTAAGCTGTTGGACATTGAAGAAACAACATATGTTCCGATTATTAGAAATAAGGAAAGGAACGAAAAAGAAACGGTGTTTTATTTCCCTGGATGCGGAAGCGAACGTCTGTATTCTCAAGTTTCCGTAGCTGTCATCGGTATGCTCCATGATTTGGATATCCAAACGGTGCTTCCTCCGGGATACTTATGCTGCGGCTATCCGCAGGCCGGCAACGGCATGAAGCAGAAGAGCGAAGAAATTGTCACCCGCAACCGAGTGCTTTTCCACCGTATTGCCAATACTTTGAACTACAAGGATATCAATACCGTGTTGGTCAGCTGCGGAACGTGTCTGCATCAACTTAAAGAATACAATTTTGAAAGTATCTTCCCAGGCTGCCGAGTGATGGATATTCACGACTTTTTGAAGGAAAAAGGGATTGAACTGCCCGGTGCTAAAAACACGCGCTACATTTATCACGACCCATGCCATACTCCGTTGAAAGAAGGCGTTCCTATTAAGACAGTTAACCAGATTCTTAAGCCTGCGGACGGCTCTGCCATCGAACTTTCTGAAAGGTGCTGCGGCGAAAGCGGAACTTTTGCTATCGGACGTCCTGATATTGCCAGCCAAGTTCGCAAGAGCAAAGAGGAAAGTCTCAAAGGAGCTTCGGCTAAATTGAAGAAAGATGACTTCCGGGGCGAAATTAAGATTCTGACAACTTGTCCAGGATGTTATCAAGGCATGAGCCGTTACTCAGATGCGGTCAAGACTACCAGCGAATTCTTGATTGTCGAAATGATGAAAGCTAAACACGGTAAGAATTGGATGCATAAGGTTCTGTCTGAGGTGAAGGACGGACTTATTGAAAAGGTGCTTCTATGACAAATTGTCCCCTTTGCTCTCCAACGGGTGAGAACGTACTTCTCAAAAATGATTTATTCCGGGTCATTCAAGTCAATGACGCGGACTATCCGGGATATTTCCGTGTGATCGCCAATGATCACGTTAAAGAAATGTCAGAGCTTAGCCCTGAAGCACAAATGCGCATTATTTCGGCTTTAAGCAGGATAGAAAAAATCGTTTTAGAGAACATGAGGCCTACTAAGGTTAACTGGGCTCAGCTCGGAAATATGGTGCCTCATCTTCATTGGCACTTGATTGCTCGCTATGAAGATGACGCAGCATTTCCGGATTCTATTTGGAGTCCGAGGCATCGTCAGACAGACACTGAAGTGTTAGCCGCTAGGAAAAAACTGGCAGATTTTTGTGCTGAATTGATTAAAGACTCATCGACTGAGTTCTAATAGTTGAACCGAGAGTATTTGTTTTTGGGAAAGAAAAGGCCCGCATCAGAGGTGCGGGCGAAAAAATATCCTTCAATTGGAGAAGCTAGCAGCTGGATTCGGAAGACGGAGTGCAAATTCCCAACCCTTCTCCGTCTTATTTTCCGAATTCAGCGGCAGGTGTTATTTAGCTAATTAAAAGTTGTGGTTTAAGCCGATAAAAGTAGTCCAAGGGCTCTTGCCAACTTTAGTTGCAGGAGCCGAAGAAGACCCGCCGCCACCATTGATGGTGTAATTAACATTTGCACCATTGTGCATATAGGCTGCACCACCGTAAATAGTTGTACGTTTGCTCAACGGATAGTCGTATCTGGCTGATACGTTCCAGGCGTTGGCATGATCCGTTGTGTTGTTCCTCAGGAAGGCGAGACCATTGAGTAAATAACCGCCTGCTAAAGGTGTTTTGGTAGATACGCTGTAGACAGCGATATTTGGATTGGTGTTGCGATCCAAGGCTTTGGATCCGTCGCGGAAGACGAAATTGCCATAGAGTTTTGTGAATCCAAAATCGTAGCTGGCGCCGACATTGTAGAGAGACTCATGTGCGTTAATGGTCTGGAAATCATTGGGAGCTTTACCAGCCAGATTTTGATAGGTGTAGGTAAATCCGATTCCAAAAGCACCTTTGCGATAGACAGCTTGTGCGGCATAGGAGTTGCCGAGCTTATTGGAAGTTTCTCCGTTAAGTTTAGTCTGTTCTCCTAGAGACACCATGGCGGAAAGTTTTAAACCGCCGAGACTTGGAGATTCATATATAAACGAATTGTCGCGTCTGGTCAGGTTATCAACACCGGATGCTCCATTGATGCCCGGAATGTGAGTGCCCGGAAGATAAGGAGCAGGTGACATGAAGTTGTTGATAGTGCTTCCTAAGCTGCAGGCGAATGCATCAAACTGAGCAATACCTCCGAAATTCAGTGTGTACTGGCGGCCGAAAGAGAAAGTACCCCAACTATTGCTGGTTAACCCTAAAACTGATTCTCTTTGAAAGGCCCAGCCGTTACCGTTTCCGGCGGGAGTATTTGTGCCGTCATCAAGCAAGAAGCCGTTTTCTAAGCGGAAAAATACCTTGACGCCGTTTCCGAGATCTTCGCTTCCCTTAATGCCCCAGCGAGAACCGCCTTTACCGCCGCTTCCAATGTCCACAACGGTACCGTTACCGCCGTTGTAGACCTGAACATAAGAGTCGACCACGCCATAGACAGTGACGTCAGAGGCAAAAGCGAGCGAGCAAGCGGAGGCAAGAACTGCAGTGAGTAGTGAGCTATATTTTTTCATGATGTTCCACTTTTGATTGGTTGTTTTGGTTATTTAACTTTGAAGTTAAATTTATGACATTGAGCACAGTAGTCTTCAGCTGGCTCATGCTGGAGATGGCAGTTAATGCAGTCTCCGTTATGAGGTGCTTTATGTGGATTTGCTCCCGGTAAATCTTTAGTTTTTTCTGCTAAAGCTTCTTTGTTATGGCACTGCACGCAAGTGGCTTCTTCCGGGAATTGCGGATTTTTCATGTCATTGCCGTGGCAAGTCTGACAATTTAATCCCTTGGCGATATGACGGTCTGCCCCCATCTTAGCGTCTGCAGCATAAGAAGGCTGGCAGAGAGCAAAAGCGACGGAACAAACTAAAGAAGCCCATAAAATTGAAGATAGTTTTTTGGTTTTCATAAGAGTCTCCGACGAGGCGTGAAGTGCCATGAGGCACTTCACTGATTACATGGCTAATTAGCAGCCGCCCCATGCGTTTGCTGTTCTGGCAGCGATGCGTCCGAAGATGATGCAGTCAGCAACAGCCACTGTGCCGAGACGTACCATGCCGTGTACACCGCCTGTAGCTTCACCTGCTGCATAGAGGCCGGAGATTGGTTCACCCTTAACATTGAGAACTTGGGCCTTTTCGTTGATTTCCAAGCCGCCCATGGTGTGGTGAACGCGCGGCCAGAGTCTGATGGCGTAGAAAGGTCCTTTAACGTTTTGAACGCCGTCATTGAAGAACATGCAATCGAATTCCGGATCTTTCTTGGCTTTCATGTAGCCGTTGAAAGTTTCGTTTTCCTTTTCAAGAGTTGCATAGTCAAGTTTGTAGAACTCAGCTAAAGACTTCAAATCATCGAATTTGCGGATAACTCCGTTCTTCAGAGCAGCTTCGAACTGTTCCTGCTTCATATTTTTGCCAACGACTTTGTTCATGAAGTTTTGTTCATTGGTATAAATGATGGCGGGAGCACCGATAGCAACGATAGCGTCAGCACGAACTTTGCGGTTGCCGGTTTCTTTGATGAAGCGCTTGCTTGTCTTCGGGTTGATCATTGGACCGTAGCCAACCATGGATTCAACAGCCAGAGGTGCCAAGCCGAAGCCGGATTCGTCAGGAGAGGTCCATGGACCAAGCTGAATCCAGTCCATGTGAATAGTGTTGGCACCAATCTGCTGAGCTTCCTGAATCATTTCACCTGTAGCACCCGGATGGTTAGTGGAAGTGAAGGCGTCGGTTAAGCGCGGGTCATGGCTGGTGCGCATCTTAACGTTCTGGCTGAAGCCGCCGGAGGCAATAAGAACGCCCTTGGTAGCACGGATGTATACAACCTTGCCGCTTTCCGGACGGTTGAAGCGATGGTTAATACGGGCCTTCACACCGACTACACAGCCTTTGTCGTTAACGACGAGATCGTCGACGATAGTGCGGAGCTGAACCTTGATGCCGAATTCTTTGCACTTGGCAAGCATTGGATTGATGAAGCCGGAGCCGTTGTTTTCCATTACAGCATGGCTGCGAGGAACGGAGTGGCCGCCGTGATATGTAACAGCTTTGAACTTAACGCCGATTTCGTCGCGAAGCCACTTGTAGTTGGAGACGGATTCGTCAGCAATTCTTCTGGCAAGATTGGCATGGGCAATACCGCCGCCGGCTTTTAGAATGTCGGAATAGAGGAGGTCAGCATTATCTTTGATATTTGCTTTTTCCTGCATGTCGGTTCCGGCTGCAGCGATAGCGCCGCCGTTAATGATGGAGTTGCCGCCGGCAGATGGCATTTTGTCAACAACAAGGATGTCCTTCATGCCGAGATAGTGGCTTTCGAGGGCAGCACCGAGGCCGGCAAAACCTGTTCCGATGACGAGAAGAGAGCAAGTCTCATCCCATTTAACATCTTTCGGGAGGGCTTCAGCATGAGCTGTTCCGAGCATGCCGAGAGTAGCAACGGAAGCTGCTGCGGAAGAGCGGAGGAAGGAACGTCTTGAGATATTCATAATAGTTTTCCTTGTGTTAAGTGGTTGTGAGGTGAATCTTTAGTAGCAATTCTAAAAATCAGACGTTTTGCCAACTACCTAAGTATTTTGGTTGATGAATGCTAGGGTATCCCCTATATTAAGAACAGAATATCACTCGATTACGTGAGGAATAGCAGTAAAAAAGCCTGAAATGGCTTGGACTCTAGCTATTTCAGACTTTGAGGCAAAGAAAAATAACCGGTTTCACACGATAAAAAGCCGAGTCTTTGGCAGAAAGACACGGCCTTGAGAAAGAATAAGTCCGTTGAATAGCTCGCTAGTAGAGATGAGAGCGGAGCTCGGGAAGATGGTGAAATAGTTCCAGAAGGGTCGGAGCATAAGAGTATGCACTCTGCTCTTCGGAACTTCTCATCCATTTATAGGTTTCTTCTAAGAAAGAAGTGGGACAAGATACGAAATCTCCGTTTCGAATCCAGACTCCATTGTCTTTCCAACGTTTTAGATAGGTATCCGTTGAAACGGAAGATGCGTTTGCTAAAAGACATCGGTTGCTTCGAGTCAGGGGTACCGGCATGGTGAGCCACGCTTCCCCGTCTTTTTCCGATAGTTTTGCATAATGTACAGCCCAGCTAATGACAAAGGCCTTCAGGCGTTCTTCAACCGGTGCAAACGCCATGTAAGCAAAGCCGATGCGGTCTGATAGAGCACAGCTTTCGAAATGTCGGACAAGCAAAAAGAAAAGTTCGGGATCTGCTTTCAGCACTGGAAGCAGGAGTTCTTTGTTACAGACGACAACTTCCGCTTTTGTTAAAGCGAAATAATGACCGAAAGCCGGCCGTTCGGTAAAAAAGTTCAAATTCCCGAATGCAAGATGACCCGGAGGAGAAATAGCCGCCGCATTTTCAGTCCCTACGATTGGATTGCCGAAATTTCGCGCTGTAACTCCGCTAGTCACAAGAGCAAGATGACTAATGCTTCGGTCTAGAGAAATGAGTTTATCTTGCCGTGCTAGCTGAATTTTTCTGCCGATTCTGATGATAAGGCTCTGCAGTCTGGGATGAACAGGCGGATGAATCCATGGAACAATCGGAACTGCACAGTCAGGCGTTTTTGCATCAAGATCGTATTGCCGGCCCTGCTGTACTGCAGAGAGCCACTCCCACGAAACATTACTCATAACCGCCTCTCACAAAAAATCCAGTGCGTATAACTTGGTTTGAGATGAATTCGAAACCAAGTATCACCCCTTCATTTTAGAAGAGGAGGCAAGAGTTAACTACCTTGGCAATTGGGAGGATATTTTAGGTAAATACCCTTATAAAAAGAGAATTTGTTTTGGTGAGGTTCGTATGTAAACAGCGCACTTTGTCTAGTTTTTTGAAAGCTTTTTTTGAAAAGCTTCCAACACCACAGGGCTGACAAACTTGCTGACGTCTCCTCCGAGAAGAGCAATTTCTCTAACGAAGGTTCCGCTGACAAATTGATAGCCGGGGGACGGTGTCAAAAAGATTGTCTCGGCTTCCGGCAGGAGCAGCTGGTTCATCCCTGCCATCTGAAATTCATATTCAAAATCGCTGACCGCTCTGGCACCTCGAACGATGCATAAGGAATGATTTTGCTTGAGAAGGTCTACCAGAAGATAATCGAAACCGATAACTTTGACGTTAGGCAGGTCTTGAGTAACCGCTTTAACCAGTTCTACGCGTTCATCTAAAGAAAAAAGAGTGTTCTTCTTTCGGCTTTCCGCAACTGCCACAATTAGCTGAGGAAAAAGTTTTGAAGCTCTTCGAATAAGGTCCTCGTGACCTTTGGTGACGGGATCGAAAGTTCCCGGATAAGTCGCAATCATTTTTAATCCTCCGTTTTTTGGGCTAAGAGTAAGTGGCTTGCGCCTCCCTTTGATCGTTTTACGGCCGTTAAACCGAAAGAGTCTAAAAACTCATCCGATATTTCAGTTGGGCTCTCCACATAGATTAGACCGGAGGAATTGAGCAGCGGAACGGCTTTCTTTATGGCTTTTTCCTGGAGATTCAGAGCAAAAGGAGGGTCGATAAAGACAACGTCATAAGGACCGAACTCCTCCGCTCTTGAGCCTTTCAACGAGTCCCCGCAAAAAACATGGATGTTGTCGGCATTCAGCTTTTCTTTGCTCTGCTCAATAAGCCTGGCAGCAGCACGGTTTTTCTCAAGAATCACAGCATTTTCTGCGCCTCGGCTCGCCATTTCAAAAGACAACGCTCCGGTACCTGCAAACATGTCCAAAGAACGTTTGTCGGAAAACTCGCCGTCAAAAAGATGATTCAGCCAGTTAAAAATGGTTTCACGTTGTCTATCGCCGGTAGGCCGAAGACCCTCTGAGTCCAAAACGGGGAGAGGAGTTCTCTTCCAGAGGCCCCCAATAATCCTGATTTTTCCGCCTTGTTTCATGTGTGTGTAAACTTACTTAAATTAGTGGTAGCTAAACTTTAATTGATAATTGTCAGTCATGGACACAAAAAAAGAAAAAACGGGTTGGTTTGCCCGGTTAAAAAACGGTCTTTCTAAGAGTCGAATCAATTTAATCGGAATTTTTTCCGGAGGTGTAGTTGACGATGAGTTTATGGAAGAGCTCGAATTCCAGTTAATCTCTTCCGATGTCGGTGTAGAGACGAGCGCCAAGATCATTAGTCAGCTTAAAGATCAAATCAAACTTAAGGGTCTGAAGACTCAGGACGAAGTCAAGATAGCTCTTCGAGATGTTATTGAAGAAAGATTAAAAATCTGCGAAAAAGCACCGGATTTGGAAACCCATCACCCGACAGTCTGGATGATGTGCGGTGTAAACGGAGCCGGCAAAACAACCAGCATCGGAAAATTAGCTAAATTTTTCGCCAATGAAAAGAAAACGGTTCTGCTTGCAGCCGGTGATACTTTTAGAGCTGCCGCTAGAGAACAGCTCGAAATTTGGGGCGATAGAAACCAGATAGAAGTTATTGCGCAGGAAAAGGGAGATCCTGCTTCGGTAGCTTTTGACGCTATCTCATCCGGGAAAAGAAGAGGGACTGACGTTGTGATGGTTGATACTGCCGGTCGCCTGCCGACGCAGACCAATTTGATGAATGAACTTTCGCGCATTAAAAGAGTGCAGGGCAAAGCCATGGAAGGCGCCCCACACGAAGTTATCTTGGTGTTGGACGGAACTAACGGTCAAAATGCCTTGATGCAGGCAAAAAGCTTTGATGATGTAGCCGGATTAACGGGCCTCATTATCACCAAGCTGGATGGAACAGCTAAAGGCGGCGTGCTTTTGGCTTTGGCAGATATGCGCAAAGAACCCCTTCCGATTTATTTCATTGGAGTGGGAGAAAAAATTGATGACTTGCAGCCGTTTAATGCTCGTCAATTTGCAAATGCGTTAGTCGGAATAGAAGAATAATTAAGGAAGAGAAATGCGCTTAGCTGCAATTGATTTGGGATCCAATAGTTTTCGTTTGGAAATAGCTCGTGTAGAAAAAGAAGTCATTATTAGCGAAGGGAGCTGGAAGGAGACGGTTAGATTAGCCGGCGGCATAGATAGTGAAGGGAATCTGACCGAAGAGGCACAGGAAAGAGCACTGAAAGCTCTCGCACGTATCGCGGAAAAAATCGAAGGCTTTCCTCGTTCTCAAATCAGAGCAGTTGGAACCCAGACTCTCAGAAGTGCAAAAAACTCAAGAGAATTTATCGAAAGAGCAGAGAAGGTTTTAGGCTGCAAAATTGAAATCTTAAGAGGAAAGGAAGAGGCCAGACTGGTCTACGAAGGATGCAGCTTTGCCCTCCCAAGGTCTGATAAGAAGAGATTGATCGTTGACATCGGAGGTGCTTCTACCGAATGCGTCATCGGGCACGTCAGGGATGTATTGGAAGCCGATTCTTTTCATGTCGGATGCGTTAATACTTCCGTAGCATTTTTCAAAAACGGCATCATTACACCAGCCATGATGCAGAAGGCACAGCTTTCGGCAGAAGCAGAATTCGACAGCAGTATCGAGAAGTTTTTTAGATGCGGCTGGCAGGAAGCGTTCGGCTCCTCGGGTACCGCCTCTGCGGTTTCCTTGATTCTGCACGACCAGGGATGGACTGACGGTACGATTACCTTAGAGGCTCTCCTGAAACTGAAATATGCCATGCTCGAATTTGGAAATACCAGCTCTTTTAAGTTCTTAGGAATGAAAGATGACAGAAGAGAGGTATTAGCCGGCGGGGTATGCGTGCTGCTTGCAATTTTCAATAAATTTAAACTTAAGTCGATGAAACCGGCCGACGGAGCATTGCGCTACGGCATTCTTTATGATTTGGCCGGAAGAAAACTCGATAAAGATCCCAGAGCAGCTTCTGTTCATTCGTTAATGCTCAGAATGCATGTTGACGAAGAACAAGCCTCCAGAGTTGCCAGAGTCGCTGAAGAACTTTACAAGAAGATTGAACCGTCCGCATCTCCTGAAGAACTCAAAGAACTTGCTTGGGCAGCTGATTTACATGAAATCGGCTTGAGTCTTTCTCGAAGCGACTATCACAAACATAGCGAGTATTTGATTAGAAACAGCGACATCCCGGGCTTCTCTCGTTCAGAACAAGAGAAACTGGCGGCTATTGTTTTGGCCCATCGAGGCAATCTGAAGAAAGTCGCTTCATTCCTTGCCGATCGATCAATCGCCGAGAAAATCTTGGCCCTTAGATTAGCGGTGATTCTTTGCCATGCTAAGATTGATACAGACCTTCCGCCCATTCAGTTGTTCAGCGGAGCGGATGGATTCATGATGAGTATTCCAAAGAACTGGCTCACAGAGCATCCGTTAACTGAGTATCTGCTCGGTCAAGAAAAAGAAATATGGGCTAAGGTTGGAATTAAATTTGAAATTTATACACGATGAGTCCCAAGAATATCTTAGTTGAGATTTCAGAAATTCCCGTCCGGAAAGAAGGGAGGAACACGGGCGGCTTGTTATCCTTTGTGATTGAAGAGCCCGATTTTATTTTGCTTGAAGGACCGAACGGTTCCGGTAAAACTTACCTTCTGAACCTTATTGCTGCTTTGATGGAACCCAATACAGGTGAAGTTATTGTTGAGGGACACAGCGTCAGTGTGATGAGTGAGTCAGAAAAGTTGGCGTGGAGAAGAACTTTGGGACTTATACCTTCTCATTCCAACTTATTTACTACCTACACAGTTCTTGAGAACTTGAGATTGTCTGCTCAGCTGTTGGGTATTAAGCCTAACGAGGCAATTGAATATTCCAAAGAAAGTGCAGAACTTTGCGGTCTGTCTAAATACCTGGACGAGAAAGTCGAAAATCTCTCTGAAGGTTTGAGAAAACGTGTAGTGATAGCTCGTGCTCTCGTGGGACGTCCAAAAATGATTTTGGCGGACAACCCGTTGGAAGGGTTGGACGGAACCTCACAGGAACAATTTCTCTATCTTTGTACAAAACTGGCAAAGATCGGCTATGCGGTGGTGATGACCTCCAGCGTTCCGCTTCCTCTTGAAATCAAGTCCCTGAGAGTAATTAACCTAGGAGGAAGTTAGTGATTACCGTCAACGTCAGGGCAATTCGCTCTCTCAAGCAAGATAAAAAATCCTTTTGGGTTGTCGTGGCACTTTGCTCGCTGGCATTCTGCCTTTTAGCGCACATGTCTTTGATTTTTATTTCCTTCTATGAAAATCATAGAACCATGACAGGTGACGAAATATCGGTTTTTATGGAACCGGGTACAAAGGCAGAAGATGCAAAAAAGTTTTTAACTTCCCAATTAGATCAATTGGCGCCGGGATCCGAGATTCGTTTAATTCCGCCGAAAGATATTTTGGAAGAAGATATTCTCAAGTTGATTGGTAAAAAAGACAAAATACCTGATATTTATGTCATTACCTTCCCAATCTCCACGCCGTTTGCCTCTATCCAACAAATGGTGCATGTAATTGCCGAGGCTAAAGATGTCTCGGTTGTCAGCGCTAATCTTGATTGGATTAAAAAGAGATATTCTTTAAGACAAGCGCTGGCTTTGGGAGCAGCTGCTTTCGGCATTCCTGCTTGTGCTTTGGTCGGACTGCTCTTTGTGGTTGGTATTCATAGACTCAACAGTTTCCTGAAGCACGATCAAGCTTTGCTGTTAATGCTCGGAGCTAACCGTTGGCAGGTAAGCGGTCCGTTGGTCGAAATTGCCTGTGCGGCAACTCTCATCAGCAGTGCTATTGGAAGTGTTCTTTATTTCATTACCACTTATGTGAGTGTTCCGCTTCTGGAAGATGCGTTCGAGGTGCATTTACTGCCGTCCTTAGGTGTCAATATTCTGATTTGTTTGTTCCTGACTTTCGTTTTGGTTGTCTATGCAGCTGTCTGCTCCTACATCACTGCTGGCAGAACCAAACCGCTTACCTTCTAGTAGGCGTTTATAACCGATTGACACATTAAGGAAAAATCACACCTGTATTAGAATACGCCTTGATGACTAAACAGAATACAGATAAGCCTAAAAGTACGGCTCTTGCTCCTTACCATCCGACTCCGCTGGCACTTCGCGGAACCCCCGGAAGCTTAGAAGAATACATACGAGCTGCCAATGCGGCTCCTTTGCTTACAGAAGAGCGGGAAAAAGAACTGGCCGTTAAACTGCGTGATCATGGCGACTTAGAAGCCGCAAGCGAACTTATTACTTCTCACTTGCGCTTAGTTATTTCGATTGCCCGCCAATACTTGGGGTATGGGCTGCCGTTCCCTGATCTCATCCAAGAAGGAAACATAGGACTGATGAAGGCCGTAAGACGGTTTGATCCGGATAATGGTGCTCGTCTCGTAACCTTTGCGATGACTTGGATTCGTGCGGAGATCCAAGATTACGTCATCAAAAATTGGAAGCTGGTCAAAGTTGCAACCACTAAGGCTCAAAGGAAGTTGTTCTTCAACCTCAGAAGCATGAAGGAAGGTTCCGAGGCATTGACTACGGAGCAGACTAATAAGATTGCTCAGGACTTGGAAGTACGGCCTGCTGACGTCAAGGAGATGGAGCTTAGACTCCTCGGACACGATGTTTCTCTCGATGAGCCCCCGGTGCATGACGAGGACGATAAACCGATGGAAGATTGGCTGGAGGCCGAGGGAGATTCTCCTGATGAAATGCTCGAACGGTCTCTTTACGATAAGGCCCTTAACAGTGACTTGCCGAATGCAATTGAACAGCTTGATGAGAGAAGCAGAAGGATTATCCAAGCCCGTTGGCTTTATGATGAGACGACTGGAAAAGGGGCTACCTTGGATGATATGTCTAAAGAGTTAGGTATCAGCAAGGAACGAGTCAGGCAGATTGAAAAGAAAGCTTTCTCTAAACTAAAAGAAATTTTGAATTCAGAAAAAGACCATGTTTAACATCGTATTGGTTCATCCGGAGATTCCTCCCAACACAGGAAATATTATTCGTCTTTGCTCGAATACCGGATGCCGTTTAATTCTTATTGAACCATTAGGTTTCTCATTTGAAGATAAGCATATGAGACGCGCAGGTCTGGATTATCGCGAGTATGCGGATGTCAAGATATATCCCAACTACGATGCCTTCCTTGAAGCGGAGAAACCTGATCGCTCCAGAATGTTTGCAATGACGACAAAGGCAACTCAACTGGTGCAAGGTTTGGAATTCAAACCTAATGATTGGTTTGTTTTCGGTTCTGAAGGGCACGGACTGCCTCAGGAAGTCAGAGATCTTTTTGATCCGGCTCATTGCGTCCGTTTGCCGATGATGCCGAACAATCGGTCTCTGAATTTGTCGAATTCAGCAGCTATTACCGTTTATGAGGCTTGGAGACAGAACGGTTTCAAAGGCGGAGTTTAATTTTCTCCTTTGCAAATGAAAACGCCGCAGAAGTCTGCGGCGAATCCATATGCTCAAATGAATTAATGAAGCATCAGCATGATGATGAAGAAAACGGCAAGCATGTACATCTCGGGTTTGATTCTCTGAGCTTTACCGCTGAATAAGTTAATCAGAACGTAGCTGAGAAGACCGAATACGATGCCGTTGGCAATACTGTAGGTCAACGGAATGGTAATAATGCAGATGAATGCGGGAATTGCCTCAGAAAAGTCGTTGAGGTCAATCTCTCTAATGCAGCTAATCATGAAGAAGCCGACCAAGATCAGCACCGGAGCGGTAGCTTGCGTCGGAATGGCTAAAAACACTGCAGAGAAGAACAACGATAAAAGGAAGAATACCGAAATCACTAAAGCTGTCAGACCTGATTTACCTCCGGCAGCCACTCCGGCAGCACTTTCAACGTAAGTCGCAATTGCACTTGTACCTAAGCAGGCACCGACAGTGGTGCCGACTGCGTCCGCGAAGAAAGACTCTTTTAGTCGAGGAAGGTTGCCGTCTTTGACGAAACCTGCTTTAATCATCAGACTGACTAGAGTTCCTAATGTATCGAAGAGATCCATGAAGAGGAATGACAAAACGACCATCACCATATCCACGGTCAAGAGATTTTGCCACTCAAATTGCATGAAAATTGGACTAATTGACGGTGGGAGAGAAACGAAACCGTCGAAGTGAGTGATTCCTAACGGAAGTCCGCAGAGCGTTGTGACAGCTATGCCGATCAGAAGAGCTCCCGTCACTTTTTTGACTAACAAGACGGCTGTAACGATGAGGCCGATGATGACGAGCATAACGCTTGGTTCAAAAATGTTGCCTAAAGTGACCAAAGTGGCATCATTTTTAACGGATAAGCCGGCATTTTGAAGCCCGATAAAGGCGATAAAAAGGCCTATGCCAACTCCGATAGCAGTCTGCAGACTGGTGGGAATTGAATGAACTATTTTTTCTCGAACGTTAGTGACGGTAAGAAGAATAAAGATGATGCCTTCAATCAGAATTGCTGTTAAGGCGAATTGCCAGGTATGTCCCATGGATAGGCACACCGTATAGGCAAAGAAGGCATTCATGCCCATCCCCGGAGCTAAACCGAAAGGCATTTTGGCATAGAACGCCATGATAAGGGTGGCAATCGCCGAGGCAAGCGCTGTAGTCGTAAACAAGGCGCCTTTATCCATTCCTGAGACGCTCAAGATTGCAGGGTTGACGGCAAGAATATATGCCATCGTTAAAAAGGTAGAAAGGCCTGCAATGATTTCCGTACGGATGGTGGTATTTTCCGGATTAAAACCCAAGTATTTCTGTAAGAATTGATGCATGGCAAAAAGTGCTTTCGAAAAAGCTAGAGAAGAGACGATTTAAATTCAATTTTAGAGCCGAAAATTTGTTCGAACCATTTCAAAACCGATTGATTACATACTTGTTTTCAAAATGGGTACAGAACACCGCTTTCGCAAACACTGAGTAACAATTCTTCTGAGCAAGATCGGCCCGAACGGATACTAAATCTACGGTTCTCAGTATCTGCCTTGCTCGAAAATCGGCCCTCCCATAAATCGCCAAGCTGCCTCTTAGAATTTTTAACTCCTTAAAGCTGATAGTTTTGTTAAAGTACTAAGAATATTCAATACGGCAATCGACATGGAGGATCCGCTCTTTTTACCGTTGGGTATTTCAGATTTCTCCACTCTGAGAAATGGAAAACAAATTTACGTAGACAAAACTAAATTTGTTTATGAGTTGGCCCGTCTACAGCGTAAATTCTTTCTAGCACGACCCCGACGATTTGGGAAATCATTGCTTCTCTCAACTTTCGAATCTTTATTTAAGTTTGGGCTTCGTGATTTTCGGGGGCTGGCGATTGAGAAACTATGGACAGAGGACAAAAAATATCAAGTAGTTAGGTTAGATTTTTCAGAATGCAAATCTTTTGATAGTTTGGAAGTTTTCTCCCAACAGCTTGATTGTCTTCTTCGCAACAACTTCGGTCCCCTAGGGTTTGTTTATCGTAACGACGGAACAACCGTTTGCAGCCAGTTGTCTAGGTGGCTAAAAACTATAGCCTCTGGCTCAATGGTTATCTTGATAGATGAATACGACGCTCCTTTAACTACATGTTTGAACAACGCTGAGCTATTCGATAATGTCCGTTCTACGATGGCCACGTTTTACTCTGTTCTAAAGTCGAATGACGCGGTTATTCGTTTCTTATTTATGACAGGAATCTCGAAGTTCAATAAGGTTAGTATCTTTTCCGAACTTAACAATCTTGTGGACATTACTCTTCATCCAGACTATGGGACAATGTTGGGGTACACATTGGAAGAACTGCACCATTATTTTGGGGACTTTTTGGAGCATGCTTCCGAAATAATGGGAATCAAGAAAGAAAACTTGGTTGAGACTCTTACACGAAGCTATGATGGGTTCTGTTTTGATGAATTGGCTCAACACAAAGTATTTGCCCCTTGGTCCGTATTAAATTTCTTAAGCAACCCACAATTAGGTTTCAAAAACTATTGGTTCGAGAGTGGCGGTAAACCGTCAATCTTGCTTCAATATATGAAATCACATTCTCTCCGAAAACCTGACTTCTATGCCGCTCAAAAAAGCATTCAATTGGCTGAACTTAGTGGTTCATCCAGTATGGAAGGTCTTTCCGACGTAGGTCTCTTAACTCAAGCTGGTTACCTAACTATTAAGAAAGTTGAATATGGAACTGCTTTTCTAGGTTTCCCAAATAGTGAAGTTCAATCTTCTATGGCTCAACTCTATACTGAGCAACTCCTTGGAGGACGTAGTATTGTGCAAGCGGGTGCAGGAGGATTGATCACAGAGCTTATTCGCGGCAACACTGAAGAAGTCTTTCATCTCTTGAACAAAGCGTTCCTTGGGATCGATTACACGAAATACTGCATAGGAGATGAATCTATGATCAGGACTTTCGTTCAACTATTTCTTTCCAGCTTTGGACTCCAAACAGGAGTAGAAGTTCACAATAACAAGGGGCGCAGCGATTTAGAGCTTCGCGCCGGAGAGCGACATTGGGTATTTGAGTTCAAAGTTTGTCGGGCTGACGAAAATGAAGAAACAAAACTTAATGAAGCTGTTTTCCAAATTCTAGATAAAGACTATGGATTACAACACAAGGTTAATTATTTAACCCGCGTGGCGATGGTTTACTCTATTGAAAAAAGAAAATTTGTAAAGTGGAAAGCCGTGCCTAATTGATTCCTTCCACGGCACGGCCCTATAAAAATATCCCGAAACTTATGGAGAGATGCTTTTCGACCATCTACCTGCGTAGGTAGATAAAATCTAATCTCTCAGAGATTTGGCCTCTTTTTTTCGATTTTCAGAAAGCGATGGACTACTTAGGTAAATGAGAGGCTTTTTGTCTGAAGTAGATGGCGGTTAAGTTCATTAGAAATACCGCAAAAAGAAGAACTAATGCGGATGCGCTTTGCATCGGAAGCACTTTTTCCGGTTCCGCACCGGTTGTTGCCAAAATATAAATATGGTGCGGAAGGGCCATCACAGCAGATAACGGCGAATTAAATGCATCCGTGGTCATCACGACTGCAGCCGTAAACATAATGGCACTGGTCTCTCCGGCTGCTCTGGCTACTGCTAGAACGGCCCCTGTCATGATCCCTGGCATAGCAGCAGGAAGAACGGTTCTGAGAATGGTTTCGTGTTTCGTTGCTCCTAAAGCATAGGATGCCTCTTTCCAAGCATTAGGAATCTGAGAAAGCGTTTCACGAACAGTATTGATAATAATTGGCAGAGTCAGGACGGCAAGCGTCAAGATACCGGAAACTGCACTGACACCCAGATCGCACAGAATGACGAAAAAGGCTAAGCCGAAGAGGCCGAAAACGATGGAAGGCACGCCGGCCAGGTTTGCGACTGAGAGCGTAATGAGTCGTTTGAGGGGACCGTCCTTAGCATATTCATTTAGCCAAATGGCACTGAATACACCTAAAGGAAGAGCCACGGCTACAGCTCCTAATGCCAAAAGGCATGTACCCACGATGCAGGGGAGAATCCCTCCCTCCGTCATCATGTTCTTAGGATTTCCTATCAAGAATTCGAGGCTAATTTTCTCTAGTCCTTGATAGCCGATGTAGAACACCACGGCAAAGAACGCAGTAATCACAAACCAGGCGACGAGCCTAAGAAAAACTTTTGAAGCCTTTTCTTTGAGCTTTCTTCTTTGTTTATTGGATCCGGAAGCCGTTATCCGTCTCACAGTGCGGTTGCTGTCCACGCTAACGGCGGTTTCTGAAAAATTAGGTAGAGTTTGTTCAAGTCTGTACATAAGGAGGCTTAGCTAGCTTGCAGTTTGTATTTTTTCGAAATCTTGAAGGCTACGAGATTGAATGCGAACGTGAAAAGAAACAGCACGATACCGGTAGCAAATAGCGCATGGTAGTGAGAGCTGCGGAAAGGAGCTTCAGCCATTTCTGCCACAATTGCTGCGGGCAATGGACGAGCAGGGTCAAAAATGGTTTCGGGAATAATGGCAGCCCCTCCGGCAGCCATCAGCACTACCATTGTTTCTCCGATAACGCGGCTCATCCCTAACATCACTGCAGTAGAGATTCCGGAAGCAGCTCCGGGAATCGTGATTTTGGTTAAAGTTTCCCAGTTAGTGGCACCCACGGCTAAAGAGGCTTCCTTCATATGATTAGGGACTGATCTCAGAGCATCCTCAGAAATCGTACAAATAGTCGGAAGAGCCATCAATGCGAGAAGAATGGACGCATTCAGAACGTTCAGCCCCGTTGGTGCCCCCGTTATTGTTTGAATTACCGGAGCGAGTACGGCCATGCCGATAAAACCGATAATGACGGACGGAAAGGCGGCTAAAAGTTCGATACAGGGCTTAAAGAAGGCTCGGACCCTAGGGGAAGCAATATGACTAAGGTATATCGCTGTCATAAGGCCCAGAGGAATAGCCAGGACCGAAGCGCAGATAGTTACAGCGATAGAGCCGGCTATCAGCGGAAGAATTTGGAATGAAGGCGGATTCTCTGTCGGATACCAATCCTGGCCCGTCAAGAAATCTTTTATGGAGACGTGCTGAAGAACGGGAAAACCTTCTTGAAACAGAAACCAAACGATGGCGGCCAATCCGGCTAAAGAGACCAGGGCACAGACCATGAGGCTGTTTTTAAATAAGAATTCTCTGAGATATTTATTCATGAGCGTTTTTCAGAGAGGGAACCGAAGCCCCCTCTCTATGGTGTTCCTATTTCAGAGGAATGAATCCGGTTTCTTGAATCAATTTTTGGCCCTTAGGAGCAAGGGTGTAGGCAATAACTTTTTCTACAGCACCTTTCGGAGCACCGTTGGTGTAAAGATAGAGTTCACGGGAAAGAGGCCATTTTCCGTCTGCGGCTGCTTCAGATGTGGCTTTAATGCCATTTACGTCGACAGCTTTAATACTTGGAGTAATGTACCCAAAACCGATGTAGCCGATGGCATTAGGATTCTTTGAGACGGTTTGAACGACTGTACCGTTGGAGGACTGAAGCAAAGCTCTCGGAGAGATTCTTTGTTTCTTCATGACCAATTCTTCCCAAGTTTCGTAGGTGCCGGAGGAAGTATCTCTCGAGACCAACACGATTGGAGCGTTTGCGCCGCCGATTTCTTTCCAATTCTTGATTTCGCCTTTATAAATTTTTCTCAGGTCATCTAAAGAAATATTGGGAACCTTATTGTTTGGGTGAACGATTGGAACGATGGCGTCGATGGCTACGGTTGTTTGATAGGGCTGAACCTTATTTTTTTCTGCAATCTTGCTTTCTTCCGGTTTAATCTTTCTAGAACTCATAGCCACTTGAGTTAAACCGTCAGACAAACCTTTGATGCCGCTGCCGGAACCGCCTCCGGATAATTCGATAGCAACGTTCGGATCTTCACGCATATAAGATTCTGAAATTTTCTGCATAATCGGCAGAACCGTTGTGGATCCGGAAACTGTCACGGTCTCAGCCGCAATTGCTCCGGAGAGAATAGAGGCAGAGAACAGGGAAGTTAATAAGGCTGTCTTTAATAATTTTGTTTTCATCATTTTTCCTATTTTTTGATTCATTTTTATATGAGTGGTTTGAAGTGCTCTTCAAAATCTGAGCGCATTCTAGAAAGGAAAAATGACGAAAACTTGACGCAATTATGAAAGTTTGATGACAGAATATTTAATAAAATCAAATAATTGCGTGTAATAAAAATGTCACCAAAAAGTCATCAAAATGTCATAAAAAAACCGGAAAATCACTCCTTTTTTCTCTCAAGGTCCGAGAGCAAGGACTGATATTTCCGGTTTGCAGAACTAAACGTCTGGGGACGGATTAATTAGGCACTTTGCCTACAACGCCGTCGACGTAGTAATTCATAGTTACGAGCTTGTCATCTGGGAGAGTTTCTCCGGCTTTAACAGCTTCTTTTCCTTCGTTGGTCTTGATTGGACCTGTAAACGGATGGAATTCACCGCTGTTGATCTTAGCCTTGACTTCTTCCATCTTCTTGACGACGTCAGCAGGCACTTTGTCGGAAATGTTCTCGAGAGAGATAGCGCCTTCCTTCAGGTGCATCCAAACAGGTTTGTTTTCCCATTTGTTTTCGAGAGCCTGGTTAATCTTCTTAGCGTAGTATGGACCCCAGTTCAATACCAGAGCGGCGATCTGAGCATTCGGAGCAACGGACTTCATATCGCTGTTGTAAGGAATGACCATCTTGCCTGCGGCTTCAGCTGCGGAAGCAACGGCACTGGTGTTGGTGTGCTGGGTAAGGACGTCAGCTCCCTGACCGATAAGAGTCTTAGCGGAGTCTGTATCCTTAGGTGGATCGTACCAAGCGTTAGTCCAAACGACTTTAACCTGAATCTTCGGATTGACGGACTTAGCACCGAGAGTAAAGGCATTGATGCCTTGAAGAACTTCAGGAATTGGGAACGGAGCGACGTAACCGATAACATTGCTCTTAGTGGCTCCGCCTGCAAGCATACCGGCAAGATAGCGGCCTTCATAGAAGCGGATGTTGTAGTTAGTCATGTTAGGAGCGGACTTGTATCCGGTGGCGTGTTCAAACTTGACGTCCGGATATTCTTTAGCCAGCTTCTGCATATAGTTCATGTAGCCGAAGCTTGTTCCGAAAATAAGCTTGTTGCCGTCATTGATCATCTGACGGATAACGCGTTCAGCGTCAGCTGTTTCAGGAACATTTTCCACAAAGGTTGTAGTAATTTTGTCTTTGCCAACCTTGTCAATAGCGTACAAACGGCCGATATCATGCTGCTTTGTGTAGCCTACGTCAGCAATCGGAGCAACATAGACAAAGCCAACCTTCAATGGCTCATTGGCTGCTGTTTTTGTTTCTGCAGCTGCTTTCGGCTCCTCAGCCTTTTTAGCGGTGCTTCCTTTGTCGTCACAAGCTGTGAGGGCAAAAATGGAAGCAAGGGCGGCAGCAGCCGCAACGAGTTTCAAAGACATTCTCACTCTTTTGTCTCCTAAAGTGAAATTAATGAGAGTAAAAAAACAATCCTAAAAATCATTCAGTTAGTGTGGAATAAACGGTTTGCCAAGCGAAGCGGGCATGTTCATTCGAATCCAAGTCGGATTCCTGGAGAGAAGAGCCAACACAATAATTGTTGCGGCGTATGGTGCCATAGAAATGAATTGCGGTGGAATGGAGATCCCAATACTTTGTAAATTCATTTGAATCATGGTCATGCCGCCGAAAAGATAGGCGCCTAAAAAGACTCTAAGCGGACGCCATGTACCGAACGTAACCAGAGCTAATGCAATCCAACCTCTTCCTGCAACCATACCTTCTACCCACAATGGCGTGTAGATAAGCGACAGATAAGCACCCGACAAGCCAATGCAGGCGCCGCTGAAAGCTAAAGCTGCACAACGGATAAGCGGTACGTTATAACCGAGAGCATTCGCAGAGGCTGGTGACTCTCCAACTGCCCTTATAACAAGTCCTGGTCTGGTCTTAAACAGGAAGTACCAAATGGCCGGAATCATCAGCAAGGAAAGATAGACAATCCAATTCTGAGAAAAGAACGCTTGACCGAAGAAAGGAATCTGGTCCAAGAGCCAAATGCCGTCAGCAGCTCTTTCAGGAAGAACTTCTCCTTGGTAAGCAACACCGATATAGGCTGATAAACCACCCCCGAATATTGCGACGCCTAAGCCCGAGGCTTGTTGATTGGCTCTTAAGCCAACCGCAAAAATTGCAAAGAACAAAGCAAAAGCGATACCGATAATGATGGCGAAAATGAATCCGGCGGCAAAACTTCCGGTTTCTACCGTGGCCATATAAGCGCAGACAGCTGACATCAGCATAATGCCTTCGACCCCAAGGTTTAATACGCCCGAACGTTCAGCAACTAAAATTCCTAAAGCGGCCAGAAGCAGAGGCGTACTGGCATTCATGGTTGTTGCGATTAAAGAAGCAGCTACGCTCATGGTGCAACCTCCTTTTTATGGCTGAAGCCGAGCCATTTAAATTTAAAGAACACAAAAGAATCACAAGCCATGATGCAGAAAAGAAGCAAACCTTGGAATACGCCGGTTAAGGCTGCAGGAGTTCCAAGTCTTGATTGGGCAAGCTCTCCGCCTAGGTAGAAGAGGGCCATAATGAAAGCAGCAGGAACCGTATTAAGCGGTTTCAAACGTGCTACGAACGCAACGATAATGGCGGCAAAGCCATATCCCGGGGAGATTTTAGGAGTTAACTGTCCGATAGGTCCGGTAATTTCTATAACGCCTGCCAGGCCCGCTAAGGCCCCGGAAAGCAGCAGAACAAAGTAAATCATTGCACGGTTAGAGAAGCCCGCGTACGCAGCGGCTTTCGGGGCCATGCCTGAGACTCGAACCTGGAAACCGATGAACATCTTGGACATGATGAGCCAAATGCCGAACAAGGCTAAGCAGACAAGGGCCACACCCCAATGCAGTCTGGTGCCCGGAATCATGATTGGAAGGGAGGCGGCTGTTTCAAACATCGGACTCTGGGGAAAACCAAGTCCTTGCGGATCTCTGAGAGGGGACTGTACGGCCCATGATAAGAAGAGTTCTGCAATGTAAACAAGCATCAAAGAAACCAGAATTTCATTTGCATTGCACTTGTCTTTGAGCCACGCAACGATTGCCCCGTATAGAGCACCTCCGGCCATTGCGGCGAGCAGGACCCAAATCATGTAAAGCTGACTTTGGTCAGGTCCGGCTTGAAGGGCCACGACACCGCCGGCCAATGCCCCCACGATAAGCTGACCTTCTGCGCCGATATTCCAAACGTTTGCTCGATAGCAGACCAGTAGACCCAAAGCGCAAAGAATAAGAGGCGTCATCTTGACGCCCAGTTCTCCCCATCCTCTAAGAGTCTGAAGAGGTTCAATACAGACTACATACATGGAATAGAAGGGATCTTTTCCCATGAATGCGAAAATCAATCCTCCGATGATCAGTGTTAAAAACACAGCCATGAAAGGAGATAGAGCCGCCAAGAATTTATTGGGATTCGGGCGGTTAAACAGTGCTATCGGAAAATTCATACTGAAGCCTCCTTAGGAGCCTCGGATTTCTGCGGCCAGAGGCCTGACATCCAGCGACCAATTTCTTCAATGGAGACGTCTGATATTTTTACTTGAGGAGAAATCTTGCCTTCACTCATTACAACAATTTCATCGCAGATTTCGAAAAGTTCATCTAATTCTTCACTGACAACCAACACTGCACTTCCACCCGTTCTTTGACGAATGAGGGCGTTGCGGATTAAGGCTGCAGCGCCCGCATCCACACCCCAGGTAGGCTGATTAAGAACCAGAATCTTAGGATTGTGCAGAAGTTCTCGGCCGACGATGAATTTCTGCAGGTTGCCACCGGAGAGACTTGCGGCCGGGGCATGACTGCCGCCGGACTTCACCTTGAATTTTTCAATCACGGTTTCCGTAAAGCGGTGAATCATTTTATTTCTCATGAATCCCTTAGCCAAGAATAAATTGCTGGTGAGCAAAGTATTCGATTCAAGAGACATTTCAGGGACGGTGGCTTGGCCGAGACGTTCTTCAGGGACGTATCTCAGCCCCATTGCACGTCTATGTTTCACCCTTAAATCCCCCACAGGAGCTCCGCAGATTGAAATTGCATCCTTAGGAAGGAGTGCTTCTCCGGAAATCGCTTTCATCAAGTCAGACTGGCCGTTGCCGGAAATTCCAGCAATACCGACGATTTTCCCGCATGGAACATGGATTTGACCGGACAGCGGGAAATGGCTCTTGTAGGAAACTTTTTCTCCCCGGAGATTTAAATCGAGGCCTAAAGCCTGTTTGACTTCAGGTTTAGGCAGGATTTCCGGAAGATCATTGCCAATCATGAGTTTGGCCAAATCATCCTCAGAAATCTCTTGAGGATTTACGTTAGCAACTACTTGGCCGCCTCTGATGACGCAGCAGTTCTTCGACAATGCTCGAATTTCGTTGAGCTTGTGCGTAATGAAAATAATTGAAACGCCCTCGGAGGATAACTGGCGCAAAGTTTTGAAAAGGGCCTTTAACGCTAAGGGAGATAAAACGGAAGTCGGCTCATCGAGAATAAGCAGCTGAGGATTTGTGAGCAAGGCACGAAGAATTTCAACTCGCTGTCTTTCTCCCATCGAAAGATCGTTGATGACGGCATTCGGGTCGACCTCGAGACCGTAGTGTTTACTCTTTTCTTTAATTTCCTTTTCTAGCTTTGCCAGGTTGGTGCCTTCCGGAAGTCCTAAAAGAATATTTTCTTTAACGGTAAGAGTATCGAAGAGCACGAAGTGCTGAAAGACCATGGCGATGCCAAGCTTTCTGGCGTCAGCCGGACTGGAAATGTTGACTCGCTTACCGTTGAAAAAAAATTGGCCTTGATCGGGGACCACAGAGCCAAAGATAATTTTCATGAGCGTACTTTTACCCGCTCCATTTTCGCCAAGTACAGACAAAATCTCACCCGGCATTACTTCAAGCGAAATATCTCGGTTAGCAATGGTGCTTCCGTATCGCTTGGTGATGTTCTGAAGTCTTAGACGTGGGGTCATCTCAGGTTCTCTTAAGAGGAAAGAGAATTTTAACACAGCACTAACCCTAACCTTCGGACCAAAAGGCTTTACGCAAAATCTAGGTACATTCTTTTCGTCATTTAGGAGGCTGAAGGCACACAAATACAAAGAATAGATTGTTTATGGTTCGAGAGGGCAGAAAAATTTTGTTACAAGTCTAGATGAGAGAGATTCTCAGACAAATTACACACCTTGGTTTTTTTTGTCTCAGGTTGGTCTCCTCTCTTTTTCTCGCTTCTCCTTCATCTGTAACGGACTACCTGTTCAAGCCCGACACAGTTTTTTGTTGCAAACCAACATAACTTACAAAAATATTTATTGGAACCCCATTAGTGTCATGGAGCCGTAATCTTTCTGAAATTAAACCGTCATAAAGCAAAAATAGAATCACGGCAACTTGTTGAACAGATCGCCTTGTCGCGAAATCTTTATGAATTCAAAAGAAACTCAGAAAAAAACAAAATTATCGGCAGAGAACGTAAATTTCTACTATGGAGAAAAACAGGTAATTAAAGACGTCTCTCTCTCATTTAAGGAAAATGAAATTACCGCTTTAATTGGTCCCTCGGGCTGCGGAAAAAGTACTTTCCTTCGTTCTCTGAATCGTATGAACGATTTAATTGAGTCGTCCAGGATAGACGGCCTCATTACTCTCGAAGGAGAGGACATCAATTCTAAAGAATGTGATGTAGTTGAACTCCGCCGGCGTGTCGGCATGGTTTTTCAGAAACCAACTCCATTTGCTAAAAGCATCTTCGAAAACGTGGTCTACGGCGTAAGACTTAACGGTGTCAAAGATAAAGAAGAGCTGATGAATATTGCCGAGGAGAGTCTTAAAAAGGCAGCTTTATGGAATGAAGTCAAAGATCGTCTCCATCAATCAGCTTTGTCTCTTTCCGGGGGCCAGCAGCAAAGGCTATGTATTGCAAGAGCCTTAGCGGTTTCTCCGGAGGTCTTATTAATGGATGAGCCTGCAAGTGCGTTGGACCCGATCGCTACGGAAAAATTGGAAGAAGGTATTAAAGAGCTGAAGAACGATGTTTGTATTGTGATCGTTACACACAATATGCAGCAGGCTGAAAGAATCTCGGATAAAACAGCCTTCTTTTATATGGGGGAATTGATTGAATGGGGAGACACGAAGAAGATCTTCCACTCCCCCGATTGCATGAAAACAGCGCAATATGTCAGCGGTTCTTTTGGCTGATGTAGTTACCGCGGAAGCTGCGTAGTCTGCAGAATGTCGAGTAGCTCGGCAGGATCTGTAGAACGCGGCCAAAGGACGCTAGCTCTTTTAGAAATAAAGCCTTTATTTTGGGCATTTTCCAGGAAACGGAAGAGGTCGTCATAGTAGCCTTTAAAGTCCAAGAATCCTAACGGCTTTTTGAAGATTCCTAACCAATTGCTTGTAAGAACTTCGAATGTTTCTTCCATGGTTCCGATACCGCCGGGTAAGACCACAAAATAGTCGGCCATCTTTCCCATCAGACGTTTTCTTTCAGCCATGGTCGGCGTGATAATGAGCTTAGAGAGGTTGGCTTCGGGACGCTCGACGTTATAAAGAATTTCAGGAATAACTCCGGTGACATGTGCGCCGGCACTGAGAGCCGCTTGAGAAACGATTCCCATCAAGCCGGTTCCGCCTCCTCCGAAGACCATATCCATTCCATGTGAACCAATGGCGTTGCCGAGAGATTCCGCTAATTCCTTGAAAGCAGGATCTTCACCGAGGTGAGAACCGCAGAATACACATACTGTTTTACGCATTTTGCTAAAAACAAAAATCCTCACCCAACAGAAGATGTGAGTGAGGAAAATTTACAAATAAGATTACTGGGCTGTGCCGGTGCCGTTGACTGTGTTGGCTTCAGCAGCTTGAGCAGCCTGAGCCTGCATAGCTTCTTGTTGTACACGCTGAGCGAACATGGCTTGGAAGTCGATTTCGCCCATGTAAACCGGAGGCATGCCTGCACGTGTCAAAAGATCGGACACATTGGAACGCAAGTACGGGTAGATGGCTGCCGGGCAAGTAATGCCAAGAATCATCGGGAGATGTTCTTGAGGGATGTTGTGAATGAAGAAGATACCGGCTTGTTTGCACTCAACCAAGAAAACAGTCTGTTCCTGACCATTTGCTTTTGACTTTGCTGTGACAGTTCCGCGGACGACAACTTCAAAAAGATCTTCAGCGTCAGCAAGCTTAGTCTGTTCAACGTCAACTTGAATGCTGATTTCAGGAGCGTCCTGAAGAAGGAAAATCTGAGGAGCGTGCGGCATCTCGAGAGAAGCATCTTTCAAGTAGATGCGCTGGATGGCGAACTGAGGTCCGTTTTCTTCCTGTGCTGGAGCTGTGTTTTGGTTTTCAGCCATTTAATAGTCCTTTATTAAAAATGAGATTGAAGAAACAGATTAATGTTTCCTTTTTGCCTTTTCTTTTCTATTGATCGCAAGGTTGGTGAGCGGAAGCTTGGCAGCCTGCCATGCAACAATACCGCCTTCGAGTGTGTAGACTTCTGCGAATCCCTTACCCTTCATGTCTTTTAATGCTTGAGCTGTACGGCGTCCGTTTTGGCAGACAAGAATAACAGGTCTGTTTTTATCCAAAGTACCGAGTTTTGCCATCAGATCTTCGGTTGGAATGTTGACAGAGCCGGCCAAGCTGCCGGTTGCAAATTCTTTTGGAGTTCTGATGTCAACTAATTGAGCATTCTTGTCGTTGACTTTGATAACAACTTCTGCAGGGCTCAGACCAGAATTTTTTCCTTTGGACAAGGATGGAAATGCCAAAAGAATACCTGAGCCGACAAAGCACAGAATGAGGAGAATATTTTCAGTAAGAAATTCCATTTTGGAAGCTTTTCGTAAGTCTAAGATTTATCGTTTTATTTGATAGGCTTCTGGCCTATCAAATAATGCCAGTTACTTTAAACTTCATATTATGGAAGAAATTGACCTCCTATTACAACTATAAATTTGAAAGGAGACTTAATTCTTACGGCTGACTAATAGAGTTGCAAAAATAATCAAATAAAGAAAAAAGTTGAAAACACTTTTCAACAGAAAGATCCAAAAGCCGTTACAGGAGAACAGAAAGCAATTCTCATCGATAAAGAAATATTGGGATGGCGCGGACTATTTGAGCTACTCTCGCCGGCGTTTGGCTGATTGTTTTGGCACCTGGGAACGCATTTGACAAAAACTCCAGGTAATCGGCTGAGCCAATGCCAACGAGCGCCAATACCGTAATGCGTTGAGCATAATGAAGCGCTCCTTAGAGGAAAATGAATTGTCCAAAGTCATTACTTCGTCATTTCAGTTTGTCGTACTCCTCGTCTGTTACCGGTTCGAGCCATTCATTTGAAGTATTTTCTCCAGGAAGCTCGAAGGCCAGATGAGCGAACCAACTGTCGGCCGCCGCTCCGTGCCAGTGCTTTACGTTAGCCGGAATGTGGATGACCTTACCAGGCAGAATCTCCACCGCTGGTTTGTCTTCCTCTTGATACCAGCCGCGGCCACCGACGCCGATAAGCATCTGGCCTCCGTCTTTTGTCGCTTTGTGGATATGCCAGTTGTTGCGGCAGCGAGGCTCGAAAGTGACATTTGCTATGGGAACCTGCTCGGTCGATATAAGAGCGAGGTAGCTGTTGCCAATGAAATACTGCGCATAGGCTGTATTCGGTTCGCCTATCGGAAAAATCATCTCACGTTGGAAAGCGGCTTTGGCATCTCCATCAGGCGCCTCTTCCGTCCATACGCCTTTGGCGAGGTTAAACGCCGCCCAAGCCTTCGGCCAACCGGCATAGAAACCGATATGAGTAATGATTTCGGCAATCTCAGAGCGCGAAATTCCGTTTTTCTTTGCCGACTGGAGATGGTATATGAGCGAATTATCAGTTATACCTTGACTAATAAGCGATGTAATCGTGACCAAACTGCGGTCACGCAGATCAAGCTTATCGGTGCGGCTCCATACTTCGCCAAAGAGGACATTGTCGTTGAGTTCCGCAAATTTAGGTGCGAAGTCGCCGAGTTGGGAGCGCCCTGCTGTCTGTACTATTTTTTCCTGTGCCATAGTGTTGAAAGTTAATATGCTAAATATTGTTACCAAAAGAATTTTTTTCATAATCGTTCATTACTTATTGGTGCGGACGACTTGAAGACGATAATGAGTTGTACCAACGCCAATTTTTTCAGCCATCTCAAGAGACTCGACAAAATGCTCTTGTTCCCACTGTATTCTGGTTTGTTCGTTAGGTGCAAAGCCATAGACAATGTCCACTGCGGCTTGATCACAGGCAATCGGATCGGTGCTGAGAAGAATACCGATATTGCCGATATTCTTTGCTCCGTCGCACGAGTCGCGTCTTTGAGGCTCAAGCGAATCAATGATGTTGAAGAAAATCCACCGGCCTGGTTTGAAATCGAGTGCAGCTTTGACGGCATCCGCCATAGATTCACTGGTGACCTTTTCTCCGGCAGATGAGAAATAGTCAGTTATTTGGCCTCCGCTGTGGATCTGAGCAGCTCCTTTGGGTGTGCCCAGGCAGATGGAAAGATTTTTCATTGAGCCGCCATAGCGAGGAAGATTATGTCCTTTGAAACGAACGACCGAGATTAGAGAGTCATAGTCAGCGAGCTTAGCTCCTGTGATAAATGTCTTGAGGTGATAACCTCCTTTTACCGGAAGTGCAATCTCGCCTTCCGAGTCTAATATGTCGATTGGACCGGCCTTGTCAAAGCCGTTTGCTCTTGCGGTTGCCAAATGAGCTTGTGTATTGCTGCGGGCGCCGTCAAAGTAGTTGCTGTCGATCATGGTGCCTTTAACATTTTCAATGAGAGGCTTGATTAACATCGGATCGATTTTTACTGCGCTGTCTCGGACGTTGGAGAACGTCATTTTGATTCCGACTTTGCCGGAGACCTTGTACTGACTAGCTTCTAGAAGCTTGAGCATGGCTTCAGAAGAAACAATAGGACTGTAGAAGACGATCGGCGCGTTTTTATCTTCGGTCAGATGAGGAAGCCTGATGTTCGCAATCGGCGTGCCGGCTAAGAAGTTTTCTTGAGCATGAAGGACAGAGGCCAAATGACTGCCAATGTTGAGAAGACTCAGCATGCCAAGGCTATTTAAAAGTTTCCTGCGTTTCATTTTCTTTCTCTGAAAGTAAGTCGTTTTTAGCCCAGAGAGCTTCTTCTAAGGTTTCGTTGTCCAAACCTTGTCTAAAAAGTTAGCCATAAATTCGTAGTGCTCTTTCGTTTCCGGCGCTTTGGGGACTAAATAGTATTGAGCGTGTGAAAGCCCCTCATAGACAATCAAGTCTGCAGGTACTTTGTTCTTCAGTAAGTTGCGATGCATTCTGATGGTGTTGCTTAAAAATAAGTCACGAGTTCCGGAAATCAGCAAGGTTGGAGGAAACGCTTTTAACGTGTCATTGGAAGCGTTAACCGGTGAGAGCAACGGAGACTGGTAGTCATGACCATTGGCGTAGGCTTTGGCCGCGGCATCAATCATGCCGTCGTATGTGCCGAGAATATTGTCAACCTTGTCGTTGACGAAGTAGCTGTCGCCTTTCTTGCCAAGCTCAGACCATGGTGTACCAGCGATAATTGCAGCAGGCATAGGCAGTTTATTTTGATGTGCCTGGATAGGCAGAATAAGAGCCATTCCGCCGCCGGTCGAAGTTCCAAAAACCGCGATGTCTTGTGGACTGTATTGAGCAAGAAGAGCTTTATAGACTGTTAGGGCGTCATCAATAGCAGCTGGGAAGGGGTGTTGAGGTGCCATGCGGTAGTCGACACAAACAAGCTTATAGCCTTCCAGGCCTGCCATTAAAAGAGCCTCTCCAAGTCCGGAACGTCCGTGTCCCAGAACGTAGCCGCCTCCGTGAAAATAGAGAATGACTTTATTCTCAGCCTCCTTCTTAATGTGCTTCGGCTGAAGAATAAAGACAGGGATACCATTCATCTTTTCTTCAAAGATTTGTACTTCAAGTGATTTAGCCAGTTTGAGGTTACTGACTGTGGCCGAAGCAACATAGCCTTTTTGTATGTTTTCCCAATCTTCTATCGTTTGTGGGGTCTGAAGCCAAAAATTAGACAGCGGAGCGCTGACTGCGGCTGTCATTTCCGGACTTAAATCGGAATGAATTGGAAGAGCGGAGGAAGATGCAATCGATCCTTGGAGGCCGAGGATGATAGAGAGAAGGATGAGTGATTTTTTCATGAGAAACTCCTAAAGTCCGTTAACAACGGCAAGAGCGTTTAATGTTCTTGGAAAGCCGTTGAGAGGGAGAGCGATCTGTAACGCGTCAACGAGATTCTGCTTTGTGTATCCTTCTTTCAGATTTGCCGCCCCATGAGCCTTTAATTGAGGCTCACAAGCACCTAACGCGGCAATGCAGGAGAAAACAGCTAATTCTCTTTCTTTAATATTCAGGCCGCTTCGAGTATAAAAATCTCCGAAGCAGTAACCGGATAAGTCATCAATCATCAGCGGCTTCATATTGTCGGGTGTATTTTTGTGCATTTGAGTAATGGTATCGCCAAAAATTGCCGTCTGGACTTCAATGCCTTTTTCGAGTCGGTTGTTGTCAGTGACTGTGGTCTGGGACGGCAGAGGAAGTTCAATGTGATGCTCTTTAAATGCGGCGTTGACGCCTCGCATTGTTTGTTCCACTCGTCCGATTCCAACATAAGGAGCTGTTTGGTACACGGCTTCTCTGATAACCAGTGGTTTTACTCCGGCTCTAAGGGCATCGGAAGCAATTTTGCGGGCTTGAGTTTCAAGAGCCTGAGCAGCACATACAGCAAGCAGAGAGATGAATTTCTCTTCAACAGTGAGCGTACTTCCGCGCGAGTCCAAAGAGAGTAGGCGATTTTTAATTTTAAGGAGGTCTTCGTCGGAAGAAATTGAAGCTTCAGGAAGCGGTGCCGACGAGGCCAAGGATCCTGTTGTACCGACAACTGATGCAAGTAATAGATGACGTCTGAAAAATTTTGGCATATTGAACTCCTTGTTTCCTGCCTAAAAATTGTCGCTATGGATGTAGGTCTAACCGTATGATTAGTTTAAGAAATAGAGTCAATTATTTCCAATGAGAATTTATAATAGAAATAATGCATAAAATTCATAAATGACCTAAAGGCTATGGATCTCAAAGTTCTAAAAGCATTTTTGACTGTTTGTAAGACCGGCAACATAACAAAAGCAGCTGAAGAAATTTATTTGTCTCAGCCGGCACTCTCCCGGCAAATTCAAGATTTGGAAGAGGAGCTCGGCTGTAAACTTTTGAATCGTCATACTCGAAGTCTGTCACTTACGGAAAGCGGCTATTTGTTCCAGTTAAGAGCCCAAGAAATCCTTGAACTGAGTGCACAGGCCAAACGCGAACTTTCCCAGCAGGGCGAACTTGGCGGCACTGTTGTGCTTGGTGTAGTTGAAAGCTCCGTGATGGATTACCTTTCGAAAAAAATAAAGAAGTTCCGCGAAAAATATCCTCGAATCAGATTTCATATTCATTCTGCGACTGGTGATGAGCTAAGAAAAAAATAGATGCCGATAAACTGGATCTTGCCGTCCTAATAGAGCCGGTGGAAGTCGCTAAATATAAAAGTGTTCCGTTAAAGATAAAGGAGCGGTGGGGCCTGGTAGTGAAGGAAGACTCTGTTGAAGAGGAACGACTCGCTTTTTCCAAAAAAGAAGCGGCATCTCTGGAATTAATTCTGCCGTCAAGAGACATTGTTATCGAGGAGATTTGTGAATGGCTTGGAGTTTCGGAGAAAGATCTGAAGATTGTTGCCTTACATAATCTTCTACCTAACGCAACAGCCATGGTTCAAAACGGTCTAGGTGTATCGCTATGTATCGAAGGCAGTTTTACCAATCGGAGCTGTCCGGGATTGCGCTTTGTGCGGATTGAGCCGGAAATGATCTCGGACCATGTTCTGATTCGGAAAAAGAATAAGTCTCTGTCCAAGATAGCCGAGCAGTTTTGGGAATTTTTGGAAGAAGAAATTAGGAAAGACCATGAGGACGAGGCCTGATGACGGATACTGACTTCTAGGCTCTGAGGATACCCGGAACTGGAAGATGAGAAAAATGAAGAGAGAAAAACATTATTGCGAATAATTCTCGATATCATCTTATTCCAGAATGAACGACTGAAAAATAACCAAGGAGAACATCATGGCGTCATTTGAGATGGGAGTGCAACTTCTTAAAAACATGCTTATTAAGAAGAAGAGCTACTCAGCTTTCTTTGCAGATGAAAGCGATGCCTTACACGAAGCTTTTCCAGCAAAAGCAACGGTTCATGCAGGTCCGTTCGGGATTCCGATGTTATGGAACTCGGCACGAAACTTTCTGGAGAAGAAGTCGTTTGAACCTAGAAAAACAGAAGGAATTGCTTATGTTCATGTTCCTTTTTGCGAAAGCCGCTGTCTTTTCTGCATGTTCTACCAGAATCCTTACTCGAAAGAAGCGTCAAATGCATACACGGACACTCTCATAAAGGAATTTGAACTCTGGAACGGCCGAGCTGCACAAAATTCCGCACCTATCAAGGCTCTGTATTTCGGAGGCGGAACACCGACAGCTCTCGAGGCTTCCGATATCAGGAAGATCCTTGGCGCAGTGCGTAAAAACTTACCTCTTGCAAAAGATTGCGAGATTACCTTTGAAGGCCGTCTACATGGTTTTTCCGATGAAAAACTTGAGGCTTGCTTGGAAGGAGGTGTAAATCGTCTATCTATCGGCGTCCAGACATTTAATCCGGAGATCCGTCGTGAAATGCAGCGGCTGGATTCTCCCGAATTCATTATTCATCGTTTAGAAGAACTCGGTGAACACGACAATCTTGCAGTAGTTATCGATCTTCTCTTCGGCTTTCCCGGACAAAAGGGAAAGGTGTGGACCGAGGATTTGAGAATTGCCGCTGAGCTTCCGATTGACGGGGTTGATTGTTATCAGCTGAACGTTTTTGAAAAATCTCCTTTGAATACCCGCATTAAATCCGGATTATGCGAGCCTGCAGCTACTTTGGCAGAAGCTGCTGATATGTATGCAGAAAGCGTTGAGAAGTTTTCTTCCCATCCGGATTGGCATCGTTTGACCAACACGCATTGGGCTAAAACGCCGCTGGAACGTAATCTTTATAACCGCTTGGCAAAAGGTCCTTCCGACTGTCTGCCGTTTGGCTGCGGCGCGGGCGGTAAATTATTCGGATATAGCTGGATGCAGGAACGCAAACTAGCAAAGTGGAGCGAGATGGTTGAAAAAGGACTCAAGCCGGTCTTTGTCATGATGAAGCCTCAAGAGCATTGGACGTTAATGCGGACATTGGCCAGTAGCGTGGAATCAGGACCTTTCAACTTGCGTGAGATTGGCGACAATTTCAACGTTGACATCGAAAAGCCCTTGAAGCCGGTGATGGATCAATGGATTAAAGCCGGTCTGTTAGAGAAGTCAGGAGACCTCTATAGCCCGACGGTTGCCGGTCAATTTTGGTACGTTACTATGGCACAGCTGGCGACCGAAGCGCTGACTATGGTCATTTCCAAGGACGATTCTTTTAAAGCCGATCCGATTACGCAGAGCGTATATTCTCCAAATCAAGCCGAGGCGTGGCTCAAGACAATTAATAAGCGAGAAGAATAGAGAAGAATTTTTCTAAATTTGCGTGGTTCTCAATAGCCTAGTTCTTGGGAAGGAGCATAACTTCTATTTTTGAGAAGATAGAGATGGCCGTAAATACTAGGCTTGAGTTAAAGCGCTGGTAAAATGGAAATTCATTTTTCAATTTCCTTCGGAAAACTATATGTACAAAATCGTTTTGATGAGACACGGCGAGAGCCAGTGGAATCTCGAAAACCGTTTCACAGGCTGGGTAGACGTTGATTTGACCGAAAAAGGCCGTAAAGAAGCCGCATTGGCCGGACAGCTGTTAAAGGAACAGGGATTTGTCTTTGATCTCTGCTACACCTCAGTGCTCAAGAGAGCTATCAGAACACTTTGCATTGCTTTAGACGAGCTCGACCAACTCTATCTTCCTGTTATCAAAGATTGGAGATTGAACGAAAGACACTACGGTGCTCTTCAAGGACTTAACAAGAAAGAAACGGCTGAAAAGTTCGGCAACGAACAAGTCATGATTTGGCGCCGTTCTTACGACGTTCCGCCTCCGGCATTGTCCAAGGAAAGCCCGATGTGGCCGGCTAACCAGTCTCGTTATCGCTTAGAAGATCCGGAACTGATGCCTTTGACGGAATGCCTCAAAGATACAGTGAAGAGAGTAGTTCCTTACTGGGAAAATGAAATCGTTCCGAAGATCCGCGAAGGCAAGCAAATCTTAATTACAGCTCACGGCAACTCCCTGCGTGCTTTGATTAAGCATTTGGACAACATCAGCGATGCAGACATCGTTGGTTTGAACATCCCGACGGGAACTCCTCTTGTCTATGAATTAGATGAGAACATGAAACCAATCAAGAGTTACTACCTCGGCGACCAAGAAGCCATTAAAAACGCAATGGCTGCAGTGGCTGCACAAGGTAAGGCAGGAAAGTAAACTGAAAACTCAGGTTGTTTTGAGAACGGCTGCTGTCTTATTGCTGACAGCAGCATTCTCGTTTAGTACGATGACAACAGGTTTCGCGGCTCCGAGTCCGGAACCCGCGTCATCTTCTAGTCAAAAGAAAGCCAAAACGGTTAAAAAGGCCGTCCAAAAGAAGCCGGCCGCTAAAAAGAAAACGACGGTTAAAAAAACAACCGCAAAAAAACAAACCGCGACGAAACGTTCTTCTCAGCAAAAAACAACTAAAAAGAGAACCTCTTCTACCTCAAAGAATGTTTCAGTTAGTCAAGTTTCTCAACAAAGAAGTAATACGCAGCAAAAAATCGAGAAGCTGCAGGCCTCAATGGCTGAGGCTCAGACCAACAGAACAAATATCCAGGCTGAACTGCAGAAATCAGAAAAAGAAATCGGAAAAGTACGGCAAAACCTCCAAAATCTGCAGAAAGAGCGCCGTGTTGTTGAAAGAGATCTTCGCAACCAGCTTCGCCAAAAGCAAAAGATCGAAGACGCAATGGCTCAGGAAAGAAAAATCTTGAGCGAAATCGACAAACAACGCTTGGAACAGATCAGTCTTCAAGACGCTCCGGACTGGCTTGGGAAAAGCGATCCGCATCAGAAAGCTAGGGCTGAGGCTTTGCTCGAACTTTTAAGGGAGCGTTCTGAGACTTCCTATAGGAAACTGGAAGAGCAGCAAAAACAACTCGAAAAAGTTGTGTATGCATCTCGAGTTTCCGGAGAAAAGCTACGAAATAATGTCAGCAGCGAACGCCAGCAGCAACAAAAACTGGTAAGTGAAAGAAGAGAACGCCAAAGGACGGTTGTTCGGTTGGAAAAAGATTTGGCGATGAAGGCAACAACGCTCAAGAAACTTGAGCAAGACGAAAAACGTCTCGCCAGCTTAGTGACGAAGCTGCAGAATCAAAAGAAAACGGCTTATCGTCCTCCTGTCGCAAAGAAAGGCACGACAGAAAAAGCGGTTGCGGCTAGCGCACCAAAGGCACAGAGCGGACTTGTGCTCGTCTCTTCCGGTATTCCTGTTCTTGGAAAAGTCGCCGCATCTTACGGCCAAAAACGTGCCGCAGATAAGAACATGGGCAATTGGAAAGGCGTAGTATTCAGCGTCAATGAAGAGCAACCGGTTAAAGCAGTCCGTGCCGGAAAAGTGGTCTTTGCCGATTATCTAAAAGGTTATGGAAACTTATTGGTTATTGACCATGGCCGGGGCTATTTTACGGTTTACGGCAACAACTCTTCGATGGAAAAAGATATAGGTGATTTGGTAGAGGCCGGAGAAATTATTTCTCATGTTGGTTCAAAAGAAAGCGATCTCTCGGTTTTATACTTCGAGTTGCGTCACAATGGGAAACCAATTAATCCGAATAAGTGGCTAAAACTTTGATAATCTTGAATAATTTTCTAAAAGCTAACTAAAACAAAATATTATGAAAAGTGGAATTCGCGGCATCATCTTGGTCAGCGTAGGGATGATTGCAGGTGCAGTGATCGGCGCCGTTACGGCCGAACCGGTCGCTAATAAAAAAACGACCCTTCCCTTAAGTGAAATCAGACAGTTCACCGATATCTATGGTGCTGTAAAACAATTCTACGTTGAGCCCGTCTCAGATAAAAAACTGATGAAGGAAGCTATTTCCGGAATGCTTCATGGGCTCGATCCGCACTCCGCTTTCCTTGATGAAGAATCTTTTAAAGAGCTTCAGGAAGGAACGATGGGAGAATTCGGAGGACTCGGTATCGAGGTTACCTCTGATCCGTCGGGCGTGAAAGTGGTTTCTCCGATTGACGATACCCCGGCAGCGAATGCCAATGTCCGTGCGGGCGACATTATTTACAAAATTGACGGCAAGCTTATCCGTGACGTTCCCTTGAATGACGCCGTTAAGATGATGCGCGGTAAGCCGAACACACAGATCGATCTTTCTATTCTCAGAAAAGGAGAGAAAGCTCCTCTGAACATCAAGCTGACGCGTGCCATCATTAAGGTTAAGTCCGTTAAATTTAAGCCTCTGCCTGACAACATGGGCTATGTGCGTATTTCTCAGTTCCAAGAAAGAACTAATTCGGAATTGGCTAAAGCCATCAATGAGCTGGCTAAGACAGACAACTTGAAGAACGGCTTAGTCTTAGATTTGCGTAACGACCCAGGCGGTTTGCTCAATGCTGCTGTCGGAGTTTCTGCGGTTTTTCTCCCGAAGGGAGTCAAAGTTGTTTCCACTAAGGGTCAGGTTGAAGAGGCTAAAAAAGATTATTTGACCGTCCCTGCCGACTATAGGACAACTAAAGACGATGATCTTATAGAGCGTCTGCCGCCGGTAATTAAGAACATACCGTTGGTGGTTCTCGTAAACGGGGCCTCTGCCAGCGCTAGTGAAATCGTAGCCGGTGCCCTGCAGGATCATAAGCGCGCTGCCATCTTAGGAACCAAGACTTTCGGAAAAGGGTCAGTTCAGACTGTCATCCCATTGAGAGGCGATGCGAAGAACATGGCCATCAAACTGACAACGGCAAGATACTTCACGCCTACGGGGCGCAGTATTCAGGCTAAAGGAATTGTTCCTGACGTTGAGGTAAAAGATACGGCGGAAGGAAATTTCTTAGACTTCGATATCCGCGAAGCTGACCTAGCTAACCACTTGGAGGTTGAGGATGCTTCAGCTCCGAAGCCTGTTCCCGTGGACGCAAGCAAGCAGAAGCCGGCGGGACAGATTAAGGAGAAGGTTGTCGACGAGAAGGGAGAAGAAAAGAAACCAGCTCCCAAGTTCTATAAGTATGGGGAACCGGACGATTACCAACTTCAGCAGGCAGTCAAGTATCTGAAAGAAAAGCCGAATGGTGCGAAACCTGCTAAAAATCCGCGCATTAAAGAGCGGATTGAGCCTATCAACCAACCGAAGAAATAGCGGCATTGATTCTTAAGAAAACACCTCCTTGCGTAAAAACAAGGAGGTGTTGCTGTCTTGAAAACGGAGACGAATCTAAGAACGGATGCCTAAAGCCGTACAGATAAGCTTGTCTACTGAATCCGGTTCGGTGTTTGTCCTTTGGATGCCTTTAGAGAAAGAAACCCATTGTCCGAGAATAAGGGAGAACAGCAGTTCGCTTCTGGCCTGGACATCGTAGTCGGAAAAGATTTCCATCTGTGCAACGGCAAGACTCAAAGACTGTTTGAGCTGTGTACGCAGCTTGCTGAAAAGGAGATTGAGTCTTTGCTGAAGTCTTTCATCCTCTTGAGTTAGAAAATCGCCGCACATCAGAATTACCATACCGGGATTGGTGCGGGTCAAGCTAATCAAAGTTGTGGCAATCAAGCGCGCCTGGTGCATTCCCGAAGGATTGGACTGATGAATCTGATTAACCGCTGTAAAGACGGCGCTTTCAACATAGGCGATCAGGGCATCATACATCTGAGCTTTGCTGGCAAAATGCCGGTACAGAGCAGCCTCGGACAGGCCGAGGTGAGCGGCCAGAACCTTCGTCGTAATGTGTTTTTGTTTAGAACTCTGGAGAAGGTCCACAAGGGCCTTCAAAATATCCAGTTTTCTTTCCCCCGGTTTCGCTTTTCTTGTTTTTGGTTTTTGGATTTCTTCTTCCATTCTTATTCCGATTTAATCATCGTTCCCACGCCTTCAGGAGTCAGGATTTCCAACAGCAGACAGTGGTCGACGCGGCCGTCAATGATATGTACGGCTTTTACTCCGTTTTTTGCAGCTTCCAAAGCAGAAGAGATCTTCGGATACATACCCCCGGAAATGGTACCGTCTTCAAATAAGGCATCGATTTCCTTGGAGGTTAATCCGGTAATCAAATTTCCTTCTTTGTCTAAAACGCCCGGTGTATTAGTAAGCATCACGAGCTTTTCAGCTTTCAAAACTTCAGCCATCTTGCCTGCGACAACGTCAGCATTGATGTTGTAGGCAAGCTCATCTTCCCCTAAACCTACCGGAGAGATGACCGGAATGAACGCATCGTCCTGAAGAGCTTTTACGACAGCCGGATTGATGGATTCAATTTCACCAACTTGTCCGACATCATAAAATTTGTCAGGATTCTGATAGTCACGAAGCTTCAGGCGCTTGGCTTTAATTAAGCAGCCGTCTTTGCCGTTTAGGCCAACGGCTTGACCGCCGAAGCTATTAATCAATGTGACCAAGTCTCCCTGAACCTGGCCGCAGAGTACCCACTCAACAACTTCCATGGTTTCGGCATCAGTTACCCGCATTCCTTGAATAAACTCGCTTTCTTTGCCGACTTTTTTCAAGGCCTTCCCAATCTGCGGGCCGCCCCCATGCACGATAACGGGGTTCATGCCTACCAGCTTCAGAAGAACGACATCGCGTGCGAAAGCGCGTTGAAGTTTTTCATCGGTCATGGCATTGCCGCCGTATTTAACCACGATCGTTTTGCCATGAAACTTCTGGATGTATGGCAAGGCGTCCGATAAGATTTCCGCCTTCAGCTGGGGCGGAACATATGCATTGCTAAGGTTACTCATAGTCTTCAAGCAAAATGGGAACACGAAATTAATAACCGTGAATACTACCATTCAGGAACGTTAGAATAAACTCATACAGGTATTCATTTGAGGACATTACCAATGAAACAAAGTTTCGAGTTGTCAGGTGTAAATTGCATGCACTGCGTTGCAAGAGTCAAGAAAGCTCTTGAGCCGCTTGCAGAAAGTGTTGAAGTCACTTTGTCACCGGCACTGGCTGTTTTGACCGTTAAAGAGCCCGTTAGCTTAGAGAAGGTTAATAAAGCTCTTGCCGAAGCAGGTGATTACAAAGCCGTAGCTTTGAATTAATTCCGATTCTTTGAAGCTAAAAAACTCGCTTCCGTTTAAAAGAAGCGGGGTTTTGAGGAAAGGCCTCTATCCATACGCAGTTCGAAAGCCTGCGGATGGATGGGGTCTTTTTAACAATTGTTCTCTTTTTCTTGTTTTTTTAAGAAATTAATGACAAGTTGAGTTCTATTAGCTTTGCTCTGATCGGAGGCATAAACGGCATAAACGTCTGCGGTAACCGACCATTGAGGAAGAACTTTGACTAGTTGTCCGGTCTTTAGATAAGGTTCGATATCCCAGTCGGAAGGAAGCACCACTCCAAGACCGTTCAAGGCCCAGTTAAGTGCCACTTCTCCGTTATTTGTTTGCATCGAGGTTTTAGGCTTAACTAACTCCTGGCGAGAGCCGTTACTAAGTCTCCAAGTTCCGCTGGTTAAGTCATCTTCCAGAATGATGATTCCGTCGACCTCAGACAAGTCTAAAAAACGAGTAATGGGATGTTTTTGAAGGTATTCCGGAGAACAGCATAAGTGCTGTTTATTTCGCTTGATAAGACGCGCGATTAATCGGCTGTCTTTAAGGGCTCCGACACGAATAGCGACATCGAAACCGCCTTTGATGATATCCAAATGCGTATCGGAAAGAATGAGGTCAAGTTTGATATGCGGGTACAGTTTCTTGAATTCGACGAGCTGGGCGGCAAGGACCTTTCTTCCATAGCCGAAAGGTCCGTTAATGCGGATGGTGCCTTGAAGAGAATCGCTTAAAGAAGAGATGCTTTGCTCGATTTTAGAAAGATCGTCAAGAAGCGCCGAGCCTTTCTCGAGGTAATATTTTCCTTCTTCAGTAATCCGCAAGCTGCGGGTAGATCGGCGGATCAGACTGACTCCGAGCCTTTGCTCTAAAGCTGCCAGGCGCTGGCTGACGGCCGGAGGCGTAATTCCCAAAAATTGTGCTGCGCTTTTGAAAGAATCAAAACGGCAAAGTGCTTGAAAAAATTCGAGATCGGAGATCCTGTCCACCGTTCACCTCACTAATTACCAGCCGCAGAATCTAGGCCATTCCGCAATAACTTTTTCATCGTTGACTACATAGTAGCTATGGTGCTGCGCTGCCATGGCACAGGCATGATTGGGCAATATCCGTAGTTTAGTGCCTACCGGAAAATCCTCGGGAGAGAGTGCCTCACCGGTTCTGTTAACGATAACTCCATGCTCTTGATTTGCAAGTTTGACATAGAGATTGCCAAGAATCTTGCCATTTACATCGCAAACTGCACCGAATCCATAGTCGACAGCCTGGGAGGCAGTTCCTCGGTCTCTGGAGAGAGCCATCCATCCGCCGTCAGTAATGACCCAGCCTTTTTCTTTTTGGTGCCCTATAACTTCGACAAGCAGTGATAAAGCTAAATCTTCAAGTTTATAGACGCCGACCCCTGCCATGACTAAATCACCGAGACAGTAAACACCGCATCGAACCTCAGTGCAGCCATCCCAATTCTCAGCAAAAGTAGCCGTGGGAGTAGAACCGACACTGATAATTTCAATATTGAAGCCGGCTTCTTTCAGACGGTTTGCGGCTAAAACAATAGAGTCGCGTTCGTTCTCAGCGGCTTTCCTGCAGGCTTCGCTTCCGACACATCCGTAGGAGTCTCCGGCATGCGTGAGGACGCCGACTAGTTTTGCTCCGCTTGTTAAAGCGCGGGCAATGTCAATGAGTTCCGGAGAGGCCGGTTTAACACCTGAACGATGACCGTCGCAATCAATTTCAATCAGTACCGGGATTTCAATATGATTTTCTTTGCAGAAGCCACTCAAGGCATGGGCTGTTTCGACGTTGTCTAGAATGACTTTGAGCTTGCAGCCTTTTTTGATTAGGTCAGCAACACGGCTGAATTTACTCGGCGCGATGCCGACAGCATAAATCAGATCTTTGACGCCCCAATTGAAGAAGTTTTCTGCTTCCAACAAGGTAGAAACGGTTGCGGGGCCTTCCGGACTAATCATCTGGCAAAGGGCTACTTCTTTGCTTTTTCCCGTTTTCAGGTGAGGACGAAGATTAACGCCTAGACGTTTACATTTATCTTTCATCCAGTCGCAATGGGCTTTGAATTTCTTTTCATCCAAAATCAGACACGGGGTTCTGAGCTCTGTGATCTCCATATTGAACTTCCTCATTTACCAAATTTGTTATCTGTAAGTATGGCCTGGAAAGCTATTTTATTAATTTAATTAATTTTAATTCTGTGATTAGCAAAACTTTCATTTTCCCCTAAGACCAGAGTTCCCGATCCTCTTTGTTTGCAAAAAAAGACCTGACTTTGGCTCTCAAAAGTCAGGTCAACCTTCAATCAGGAGAAATGGAAATATCGCTTGGAGCTGGGAGGCAGCTGAGGAACAGCTGCCTGGATTCAAAGTACTCTAGAAGTACTTGGTAATACCGGTGAATACGTTAATGGTGTGGTCTTTTGTAAACTTCTTGGTTGTGCTGTTTTGGCCGTCCCAGCGGGAGAATCCGGCACCGATATACATATCAATGCTCTTGGACGGACGATACAAGTATTTAGTCGCTATGCCAATCAAAGAAGCTTGATGGTGGTTAATGCCGTTAACGGTATCAACCTTGTAATTGCGGAAGTAGACCATGGATTGCCAGGAAGAAAGCCCGAACCAGAATTGTGTACCTCCGTAGATACCAAAACCTTTAATGTTTTTGGCTGTTGAGAAGCCGTCCAGTTTATTGACGCCGTTGAAGTATTGCCCCTGCAGGTAGACGGTGACAGGGTCAAAGCGGTAGCTTCCGCCCAAGGTTGCAACTTTTTTGCTAGTGGAAGCCTTGGCAGTAGCAGCGGTATTTTTGCCCCAATCTGTTTCTTCATAGGCGGCAACTATATTTAACTTATTGAGGTTATAGCGGATACCGCCGGCATAGAAACGGTTAACAGCGGAAGTATTCTCGTTGCCTTCCTCATTGCCGTCAGTTTTCATGGAGTACTGGAGAGTAGTTTGGAAACCGGCAATTGTGGGAGAACGATAGGTAATCATGTTATCGATGCGGGAGGACTTAACCGGAGCGAGGCCTGTGCCGTAGGTGCCGCCTCCAAAGGAATCCATGAAGAATTGCAAGTCATAAGCGCCGGAGCCGGAAACGATTCCTGAGATACGGCCCATTGAGATTTCTCCCAAGGATTTGCTGGTCAATCCAAGGTAGGAGCATCCTTCAAAAATCTTGTCTCCTTTGGAGCCCCCTTTCAAAGCACCGGTATCAGAAGCAAAACGGTTTTCGAGACGAAATTGAACAGATAAGTCTGAATTGATTTCTTCTACTCCTCTGATGCCGATACGAGAAGCGGTATTTAATCCGGACTCCATAGAGACGGTAGAAGGTTTATGCGTGTCGCCGCCGTAGTTGTTGTATACGACGCCTGTGTCTATTCTGCCGTAAATGGTCACGGAAGATGCCATGGCTGTAGAGATAGCAAGTAGGGCAAAGCCGGCAGAAGCAGCGTAATGATGTAAGTTCATGATTAGTTCCTGATAGTGGTTGGTTTCAATAATTAGAGAAGGAAATAGGCGGCGAATAAGACACAGAGCATGACAGGGGCACTGCGTTTAACGATTTCCATTGGGTTAACGCCTGCCATACCTGCAACTAGGATGACGCCGCCGGCAAGTGGAGAAGAAAGTCGTCCGAATGAACCGCAGATGACGGCCAGCCAGCCTAAGTCAGCAATTTGCAGACCGAATTTAGCAGCGTTTGGAGTAACAGCTTCGTTGAAGGCAAAGGCTGCCGCATCGCCGGAACCAGTCAAGACACCCATGAGGTAAGGACCGAAGGCACCGCCTATCCTGGCAAGATGGTTGGCAGAGGTTAAAGCTTCGACGAGCATGTCTACGACACCTGCTGCCTTTAAACCGGCTGCGAAGACACCTGCCGCAATGATGATGCCGAGAATGTTTCCGTAGCCTTTGCCCATGCCGTCAAAGAATTTCTTAGTGACTTCGGCAGGATTCGAGCGAGTGATGACCAAGGCATAAGCTGTACCAATCAACATAGCTGTTGCAACGCTCATCTTCATTGTGGTGTACAAAGAGACATAGAGAAGAATAGCGACCGGGATCAGCGGAGCAATGGCATAGAAGAGATTAACTTTAGCCGGCAGGTTGCTGACTTCTTTTTCTTGGGCAACTTCAGTATCTGTATTTATCGGCTTTTTGTAATCGCGATAGAGGAAACAAATGATAGTTAAGCCGACAATAATGGCAATGGAGAAGCCTGCTAAAGGCATAAAGAACTTGGTGATGAATGCCATAACCTCCATATCGGCAAGTTTTGCGACAAAGACGTTGTGCGCTACGCCAGGGTTGAAAAGAGCCGGGGTAGTGGAACAAACAATAGCGGCGGCTGCGATAGCAGGTTTAAAACCGGCACGAATCAAGATTGGAATCAAAGACGGCCCGACGGCTGCGCAAAGGCCTGCTGTGGAAGGAATTGCAATGGCGCAGAAACTGGTCACGACCATGCAGGCCGGAAGAAGAAATACGCCAAGCTTGCGGAGCGGTCTGGTCAGCAGAGCGACCAAATGAACATCGCACTTAGTTAAAGAGATAGTGGCGGCAAAACCCATTGCGGAGCAGATCGCAATGATTAAAGATGATTTCGTCATCGATGCATCAAACTGCTGGAATGCAATCATGGGCTTAAGAGAGAAGAGCGCCATGGCAAAACCGGCGGCCAGTAGAACAAAGCGGGTTTCATAGCGCTTTATTAATGCATAAATCGTAACGAGAACCGTCAGAAGAGCAAAGCCAATGTTGAGTGACATGAAAACCTCTGAATCGTAGTTGATGGGATTGGTTGTGAAGATATTTACAAGTCTAGGAACGGCTCGCTTGCAGGCACATTCGGAAAATCGGTACGTTTTTTGTTTTACAACTTATGTCGGATATCCGATATCTGATATTAAATAACTAATTGATATTTAAGTAAATATTCTATTGTTAACTTCGGAGATTTCTCTAGACTGTGCCTCAGAACAGATAAGGAATCTCTATGAACAATTGGAACGATTTAAAGAAAAAACGTTGGTTATTTCTCTTCCTGTTTTGTGCCATTAATTTCTGTACCGGCGCTCTCTATATCTGGAGCGTTTTTGCCGGTCCTTTAGCGGTTCGCCTCAATGAGCTCAACGGAAGTTCTTTAACAGCATCGGATCTTGGACAAGTATTTGGCTTGGCTGCCGGTGTAACACCTTTTCTAATGCTGGCCGGCGGCTTTATTAACGATCGTCTCGGACCTAAGCTGGTGGTAATTGCAGGAGGCGTGATGATAGGCCTTGGGTATATCCTCTGCGGTTTGTCATCTTCATTGACCATGCTTTATCTCGGTTACGGCCTGTGTGTCGGCATCGGGACAGGAATGGTTAACGGCTGCACTATCAACAGCGCAGTCAAATTCTTCCCGGACAAAAAAGGATTTGCGGGTGGCCTGGTGACCGCTTCTTTGGGCATTGGCGCTGCACTGTTGCCGTTTGCAATCAATGGATTAATTGAAGTATCCGGTATTTCATCTACCTGTATCTATTTCGGAATTTTCTCGGGAGTATTGATTCCTCTCTGCGCAGCTTTCACCGATAAGTGTCCTGACCATTTTGCAGATAGCTTTACCGCTCTGTCTTCCGGTTCCAAACATATCGGCGTTGAAACTAACTGGGTCGGAATGTTGAAGTCACCCTTATTTATTCCTCTGTTTGCCTTGTTTATTACCGGCTCAACCATGGGTTTGATGCTCATTTCCAGTCTAGCCGGGATTGCTCAGAATCAAATCGGTTTGGGTTTGGGAGCAGCAGCTACCGCCGTTTCCGTAATTTCTGTGGCCAATACAATCGGACGGTTTGTTTCCGGTGCGGTTTCTGACAAATTCGGTCGAGTACAAACCTTAATCGTGATGCTCGTGATTGCATTGGCGGGTTTCGTTTTGCTGTCTCAGGCCAATGCGTCCAAAGTAAGTTTCTTCTTTATCGGAATCGTTTTGATTGGCTTGTGCTATGGAGCATTTATCGGCACTTATCCGAGCCTGGTCGCCGATGAATTTGGCAGTAAGCACAACAGCGTCAACCTTTCCCTCATGTTTATGGGCTATAGCGTCGGCGGCTTTGCCGGTCCGGCTCTCATTAAGTGGGCTCAAGAGTCCGGTTCTAACGATCTCGCTTACTGGATCTGCATGAGCGCCGGTGTTATTGGAATCGCCTTTGCTTGCTTCTATCTGTACCTGAAAAAAAAAGATCAGTTAACCTTAAATAACTTTGGAGAAAATCATGAACTCTGTGTACGTCAATGAAATGGTTGCTCACCGCCGCCATCTGCACAAACGCCCTGAAGAAGGATGGACCGAATTTGAGACGACTTACTACATTGTCGATCAGCTCAGAAAAATGGGCATTCCGGTTACTGTCGGAAAAGCTAACATCAACGAAAATGAAGTCCTCGGCAGAGATCCTCAGCTTGTTGAGGACGGAATCGCCAGAGCGTTAAATCATGGTGTTCCCCAAGCTTTTATTGATGAATGCGATGGGTATACCGGCGCAGTAGCAGTTATAGATACCGGCCGTCCGGGTCCAACGACTGCTTTCAGAAGCGATATCGACTGTGTGTTGGTTCGCGAGACTAAGGATCCGGAGCACCTTCCTAATAAATTAGGTTTTGCATCCGAAAGACCGGGTTTCATGCACGCCTGCGGGCATGACGGACATAGCGCTGTCGGCCTGGCTTTAGCACATTGGATTTGGGATAACAAAGATCAGCTCTGCGGTAAATTCAAATTGATTTTTCAACCTGCTGAAGAAGGCGTTCGCGGCGCACGCGCTATGGTAGAAGCCGGAATCGTTGATGATGTTGACTACTTTGTGGGAGGCCATGTCGGCGGCGTCATCGGATTAGGTGAAGTGGCGGTAATGGACGGAGGCTTTTTGGCTTCTTCCAAGTTTGATGTAACAATTGAAGGCAAAGCCGCACACGCCGGAAACTGTCCTCAGCTTGGTAATAATGCCTTGATGGCTGCTTGCGCTGCATCCATGATGCTGCAAGGAATTCCGAGACATGGGGACGGAGCAACGATGGTTTCTGTCGGAACTCTGCACGCCGGTGAAGGCAGAAATGTGGTTCCGGCTCATGCCAAGATTCAGATGGAAGTCAGAGGGGAGACTAAAGAAGTTAATGACTTCATGAAGAATTGTGTCTATGACATTTTCGCCGGCATAGATAAGTCTTATCGGGTGAAGTCAAAGGTTGAGCTAGCCGGTGAATCTATCACTCTGACTCCATGTCCGGAATTCTTCGACACCGTTGAAGAAGTGATGGCAAAGATCCCGAACGTTAAAATGGTTCCAAGAATCCATTGCCCGTCAGGATCTGAAGACTGCGCCTTATTCTTGAGCAGAGTAATTAAGAATGGCGGAAAAGCAGCATTTATTCTTTACGGCTGTAACCACCAAGGCCATCACCGCCCGAATTTCGATCTCCAAGACGAACAAAGTTTGCCTAATGCCTTTGAGATCTATAAGGGTATAGCTCAGGTGGTTAATAAATTAAGTAGTTAGTAAAATTAAACCCGGAAGCAAAAAAAATAAACTGCACTACATAACAACTCAAAATTTCTCCGGGAGCTCCTCAGATGGATAATTTCTCTTCGATTGAAAGCGATTTCGTTTTTCCGCAAAGATTGACTCTGTTTGAGCAAGTAAGTAAGGCTCTTGCCGAAATGATCAGTCATGGCAAATGGGCCCCCGGAGAGATGCTTCCCAATGAAATCGAGCTCGCTCATTCTTTTAACGTTAGTCAAGGAACGATGAGGCGGGCTCTAAATCTTTTGGTTGACAAAGGCGCCCTTATTCGCCGTCAAGGCAAAGGAACTTTTGTGGCGGAGATGCGGACAAATGAGGCGCACTTTCAAAAGCGCTACATCAAGCTGGTTCCCGATGATCCGGAAAAAGATGAAAGTGTTCCGACTGCAACTAAACTTCTATTCTTCGATCGCGTTGTCGCTCCTTTGGAAATCCAAAGGATTTTGAAGCAGACATCCGAGGATTTGGTGGTTCATACCGCCCGTGCTCTGATGGCTTCTTCCGGATTAGTGACTTTTGATGAAATTTGGGCAAGAGGCAAAGAGTTCGAGAAGCTGACACAGGAGAACCTTCTCAATCACAAAGAAAAGCTTCTATATTCTTTCTACCAGACCGAACTAGGAGTCTCTATAGGCCGATGTGAAGAAACGATTAAGGCAGCTCTTTTGCCGCCGAATCTTTGCTATATGTTTTCACTTCCGTCTCCTACTCCGGTTATAGAAATTCGCAGAATTGCCTACACCGTCAATGATGAGCCGGTTGAGTACCACAGACAGTTAAGCATCACTGACAAATATCACTACGCACCGATGCCTGAGGCTTGAACCGAGGAGCGGAAGAGTTCTTTGAGTTTACATAAGGCCGAATACCGCCAAAGTCAGCGGCACAGTGAGACAGGCCAGAGTGGTGGTGATAAGCAAAGCGTTTGCAGTCGCCCCTTGTAAAACGTTAAATTCTTGAGACATGATGTAGACGTTGACGCCGACAGGTAAACACGCCATCAGACAGGTGGCTTTCGTTTCCAACGGCCCTAATCCAATTATTTGGCAGAGAACCAAAACAATCAGCGGCTGAACGCCGAGTTTTAATAAGGTAATCCAAAGAGAAAAGCCCAAGTTGCTGGAAATTTTGTATTTAGCTAGCCCGATTCCCACTGCAAATAAAGCGACGGTAGATGCTGAGTTGCCCAGCAAGTCTGCGGCGGTCTGAACGGGGGTGGGCAGTGTAAGTCCTGTGAAACCCCACAACGTACCGGCGAGAATACCGACCACAATCGGATTTTTGAGAGTAGACCAAGTTCCTTTAATAATCGTTTTTTTAATAGAAGGGCTCTTATTTCTGCTGATTTCAATGGCAATTGTGGCCAGTGTCCACATCAGAAAACCGTTCAAAGAAAAAATAACTGCAATCGAGGGAAGGGCCTCCTGGCCGAGAAGAGAAATGGCAATAGGAATTCCAAGTTGGACATTATTTGAGAAAACTCCGGCCATCCCAAAGATGGTTTGTCCTTCTCCATTTAATTTTAAGAACCTGTCGCCGATGACTCTTCCTATTACAAAGACGATGAAGCAAGACCCAAAAAAAGCAATAGCAATAAACCAGTTCGGAGGAGGCAAGTGAGTGATATTGCTCATGACATTAAACAGGAGCATCGGCAGAGCAATAACAAACGCATACTTAGAAAGGCCTGTGCCGACTGAATCCGTAAGAAGGTTTAGCTTAGTACACAAAAATCCGAGCCCTATCAGAGCAAACAAAGGGAAGGCAACCAAAAAATTTTGTACGAACATTTTCTTCTTGGAATTGTGAATACTAACTTGCTCAGTTATGAAATATTTTTCTTAACTTTAGATCAAAGTTTGGTATTGAAACGAATTTATCGAACAAAAGGGCGTCTTCCTACAGGAAGGTCCTCATTTCGTTAGCCTAGATGAAGGTTTTGTTTCTTTTTCTTAAATGATTTAGACAGGATAGCTGTCACTTAATTTGAGCATAAATTGGCCTCTATATAGGTATAAATACTTACTTAGCAACATTTTCTCTGATATTCTCGTTTCAAGATAACTTTTCCAAGAGGACAAAATGAGGAAAGTTCTAGGAAAGATTTGCGGCTGGTTCAGTTTGTTCTGCGCTTCTTGGCTGCTTACATTTAATGCGACCGCCGGCGTGCACTTTGACTTAAATGTGAATGTAGGAGCGCCCGGATATTTCGGACCGATTCCTATGGTTTCCGGCATGGTCCCTCAGTTATGGAATGTTCAGCCGGTAATTGCCGTCGGACCGGTGGTTGTTGCAGCAGAACCTATTTATCTTCGGGTGCCTAATTTCCAGAGGAAGGCTTGGAGGCAGTATTGCGGACGATACGGTGCATGTGAACGTCCTGTTTTCTTTGTGAAGAACTCGTGGTACGAGCAGGAGTACGGCCCTCGCTATCATCCAAGACACGATGAACATTACTACAAGCACATGGAGAAGGAGTGGAAGCACCAGAAGAAAATGGAGAAACACTTCAAGAAGCATTTCAAAAAACACCATCACCACGATGATGATTAATAAGACGCCGGACGAATCACAGTCTGGTTTGGAATTCTTGTGAACTATCTCGCATTGATGTGTGAGATGGTTCCGCTATTTTTGCTCCTCCGCATTTGAGGCAGGCGTCTGTGCTTAAAGAGTGAAATTTTTTCTTGTTATTTCCGCCGCACGTTCCTATTACACGACTTTTAAGCAAAACGGCTTATTGCCTGCCGGCAATAAGCCATTCCTGTGAGTTTCTGCTGAAGCATAGAGAGACTGGCTTCAGCGAGCAGCTAAACGCTGATTAATCCCCGTAGAGCTTCTGACGCATTTCTCTTCTTTGCTGAGCTTCCAAAGAGAGAGTCGCAGTCGGACGAGCTAAAAGACGAGGAATACCGATTGGATCGCCGGTTTCTTCGCACCAGCCGTACTCACCCTTGTCCAAACGCTTAAGAGCTTCTTGAACTTTCTTCAGGAGCTTTCTTTCACGATCACGGGTGCGGAGTTCCAAAGCATGTTCTTCTTCAACAGTGGCGCGATCGGAAGGATCCGGAATAATTGTGTTTTCACGAAGGTTTTCTGTTGTCTGACCTGCATTTTCCTTCAGCTGAGCTTCTCTTTCTCTGAGAAGGTGCTTGAAGAAGGCGACCTGTCTTTCGTTCATGTAGTCTTCTTCCGGCATGCTTAAGAGTTCAGCCAGTGTCGGGATTTCGATTCCGTCAACAATAATGCCGCCCTGAGTCTTATTGGCCATAGAGTCCATTAAGAATTCAGCTGCTTTCTGAGCTTCTTTTTCATCAACGACGTTTCCGCCGTTGGACTTGTGTGTTTGAACTAAAGGAGCAATTTCGGCAGCGTCTTCAAAGGCTTTTTGTGTAGACGTCTTTTTAACGCTGGATTCAGCTGCAGCGGTTTTTTTAGCTGTGGCGCTACGTTTTGTTGCCATGTTATTTTCCCTATAACTAATGTTTACTAATAAATTATTCTGCTAAGCAGGTTTCTAAGCCCTGAATGATTGATTTCTTAGGCAAGCGGCGTCCGATAAAGACAATCTTGGAAGATGGCTTTTCGTCTCCCCACGGCTTTCCTAAGTCGGCGGCCATAAGCATATGTACGCCTTGGAAAATCATCTTGCGGTTTGTGCCGGTCATGTAAAGGACGCCTTTATATCTGAGCATGTCAGGACCATAGACCCCTGTCAGAGATCTCATATAGCTGTCCAAACGAGCCGGATCAAACGGTTTGTCTGAGTGGAACATGAAGGCTGAAATTTCGTCATCGTAACGAGCTTTCGTGCTGTGTGCATGATGATCGTGATGGTCATGACAGGAGCAGCCCTCTTCGTGTTCGTCGTGATGATGACCGCAGGTGCAATGATCGTCATCGTGGTGATGATCATGATCATGGTGATGGCCGCAGCAGCATCCTTCTTCATGATCGTGGTGATCGTGTTCGCAGCATTCCGGAGCTTCTTCTTTTAAGAAATCCGGGTCGAGCTCGAGAGCCGCATCAAGATTAAAGCCATGGATATCGAGTACTTCGTTGATATCAATGTTGCCCATGTTGCATTCGATAATCGGAGCTCTCGGGTTGATATGGTGCAGACGGTCAGTCAAATCTTGGACGACTTCTTTGTCGGCAATGTCTACTTTAGAGAGAAGCAGTCTGTCGGCAAAGCCAACTTGGGACTGCGCTTCTTCGGATTCATTGAGTGTTCTCGTACCGTTGATTGCATCAACGACGGTAATGATGCCGTCAACCATGTATTTTTCGCTGACAGCTTCATCCATAAAGAAGGTTTGGGCAACCGGACCAGGATCGGCTACGCCGGTAGTTTCAATGATGACTCGGTCAAAGTTGGCTTCGCCTCTTTCTCTTCTTTCAGCGAGTTTGATCAGATTTTCTGCGAGGTCACCTCGAATAGTGCAGCAAATGCACCCGTTGCTCATGGTGATAATTTCTTCGTCTTCATTAGTGACGAGCAGATCGCTGTCGATGGCTTCTTCACCGAACTCGTTTTCAATAACGGCGATTTTCTGACCGTGTTCTTCTTTGAGAATGCGGTTTAACAGAGTTGTTTTACCAGCTCCAAGAAAACCTGTAATGATAGTAACAGGAATCATCTTGTCCATTTCTAAACCTCCAATAAGAAGGATGTCTTTGATTTTCCCTTATAAATATCTTCTGAAGGAAATAATGACATCTTCTCCAAGCAAGCAATTCTATTACCTCTGTCAAGAGATTAAAGGTAAAAATACGTCTTCCTCTTAACAAATCCAGCTTCTCAAATTGAGTGAGAACCCGCAGGACGGGCATAACCTGGATTGCAAATGGTTACATATTTTACCTGATTTGTCCTTAACCTTAAAAAGCTAAGCTTTTCTAAATTCACCTCTAAGCACAACTTTTTCAGATGGACTTCTTTTTCATTGACATCCTCCTCTTCGTGAACGAAGAGGATTCCCTACCACCACTACAACAGC